>Ga0210051_1007461_pt1 | contig 10180 bp, 9 predicted proteins | sample CryGey092014_all_FD_185464 | JGI IMG/M metagenome (GOLD analysis project Ga0210051, IMG submission 185464) | Groundwater microbial communities from aquifer - Crystal Geyser CG23_combo_of_CG06-09_8/20/14_all (SPAdes) (version 2) | ecosystem: Environmental > Aquatic > Deep subsurface > Groundwater ...
TGAAAACAGCCAAAACAACCAAAAAAAGTTGGAGACAGGACGAAAAGTCCGGGAAAGTCCCCAACTCACGGGTTTGTTTTTTCCCCCGCCGTGGCGGGGGTTTTTGACAAACCCAAATCTTCTTTTTGAACACCCGTAAGACCTCATCCTCGCCCGCCGACTCGGCGGGCTCGCCTTCTCCTACAAGGAGAAGGAATGTTTCTGCAATCCTCGTTCATACTTCTCTCCTTTCCTTCCAGGAGAGGCTGGGTGAGGTCTTGATAGATGACAACCTGAAGGTTGTCGCTACTGAATGCGGGATCCCGTGGGGGATTAGGGTGAGACGGATGGAATTCCTGCTTTCATAAGGATGACACTCTAAAAAATTCAAAATGCAAAAGTAAATAGCTATTGGCTTATAGCTACCAGCTACTGGCCTTTTTAGTTGTACTTCTCCATTTCAGTCGAAGAATAAGAATTTACTGTTCTCTCCGCCAGCTGACGGATCGAACAATAAAAGTGCCGTTCCTACCATCTTTCTACCTACCTAAATCATAAACTAATCCCAAAACTTGGATAGATCCTATTCTGAAGCCGAAATTTAATCACCTGATGGAGTTGCATTTGACAGTCTTTAGGGTTTTCAGCTAAGATGATGCTTGAATTTCGTAAAAAAGAAACTCAGAAGATTAAAAGCTAAAACTCGCTCACACCGATCATGAAAAATTTTCGCATCTCATCATCTTTCTTACTTGGTTTCTTAGCAGTAGGACTCTTACTCTTGCATAATCCCATTTACGCCACCGAGGAAGAAGAGATCAATGCTTTGATCAAAGAGGGAACCGCTTCTGCAAGTTACGAACCCACCTCATCCGCCAGTTCCGAGGGAACCTCAGCCAGTTTTATCAATAAATATTTATCTGCCACCCCTTCCGCAGCAGAGGCATTTTCCTTTTTGGGCTTACCCGAGCCGTTGATTCTTCCGGACTCCCCGTTTTATATCTTGGTGACTCTTTCTGAAAAAATTCGTCTTCTTTTGACTTTTTCTCCGGAAGCCAAAGCTAAGTTTATTTTAAAAACAGCTGAATTGCGACTTTCCGAAGCTTACAAACTGGCCGAACAAGGGAAGGATGAGAAGTCTCTAAAGCCGCTTGAAGCTTTTCAAGAAGATTTGGGCGGATTGAAAAATGAGCTTCAAACCTTATCCGCGCAAGGTAAAGATGTTTTAGATTTGGTGCGGAAAATGGAAGCCGGAGTGGTGAAAGAGCAGAAAGTGGAGGAATTTATAAGAAGCAAAGCTCCATCTTCTTCCACCGAATTTTTGGACAGCCTGTCATCAATTTCCATTGAAGGAATCAAGAAATCTTTAGAAATTGCCGCCTCTTTCAAGATCGCCACACCTTCTTATGAACTCAAACAAAAAGTTCTGGAGATTTTGGCCAGTCAAGAGCTTGGAAAACAGATAAAAAGCAATCTTCTTAAAATCTGGGAGGAGAATTTCCCGAAAGAGGCCACCCCTTCTGCAGAGTTTTAAGTTATCGCAAAGAAAGGAAGTTTATGAAAATTCTGGTCACCGGCGGCGCCGGATTTATCGGTTCACATATTGTTGACGCTTACCTTGCGCAAGGACACAAAGTTTCGGTTTTGGACAATTTATCCAAGGGCAGGAAAAGTAATCTTAACCCCAAAATTTCCGCTTTTTATCAGCAGGATATCGGTTCCGATTTAGACCTGGTTTTCAAAAAAGAAAAATTTGATCTCGTTAATCATCACGCCGCTCAACCCTCAGTTCCGCTTTCGGTCAAAGATCCGATTTTTGATGCCAAGGTTAATATTTTAGGCCAGATAAACCTCTTACAGGCTTGTGCGGCGCATAAGGTTAAAAAAATCATTTTTTCCTCCTCCGGCGGCGCGATTTACGGAACCGGCGTCAAAATGCCGGCTAAAGAAACAGACCCTTTAAACCCCATCTCTCCTTATGGAATTTCCAAAATGTGTGCCGAAAAATACATCCAGTATTTTGCTTCAGAATACGGGTTGAAATATACCATTTTGCGCTATGCCAATGTTTACGGCCCGCGGGATCACTTTGATTCCGGCCACGTGATCACGGTTTTTACCCACCTATTATTAAAAGGGAAAAAACCCACCATTGATTGGGATGGAAATCAGAGCAAAGATTACGTTTATGTGGATGACGTTACCGATATCAACTGCCGGGCCCTAGAGAAAGGTAAAAACGAGATCTATAATGTGGGCAGCGGAATTGCAACCTCGGTTAATGAAATTTATAAGATTTTTATGGATGTTCTGCGCCTCAACCTAACGCCCGAGAGAGCTCCCAAAAGAGCAGGAGATTTAAGATTGTTTTATTTGAATGCCAAAAAAGCCAAGCGCGATTTAGGCTGGCAGCCCAAGGTGGATTTACGCACCGGAATTCAAAAAACAGTGGAGTGGTTTCAAAAGAATAGATAGTTTCCGATTAACTAGAACTTATCTCATAAATGTCCATTTTTCATTGTCATTCCGACCCGCCGATTCGGCGGGAGGAATCCCTCGGGGAATGAGAAAACCCGAAGGGATCCCTCGAATGCCTCGGGATGACAAAGGCTCAAAATGACACCAAACTTAGGAATTATGAGATAGCTTCTATTAAACTTCCATTGGAGGAAAAATGAAAGGCATAATTTTAGCCGGAGGAACGGCTACCAGGCTTTTTCCCTTGACTGCCACCACCAGTAAACAACTTCTTCCCATTTATGACCGGCAGATGATTTTCTATCCCCTAAATACGCTTATCAAAGCGGGAATCAAAGATATTTTGATTATTGTTGCGCCTGATCACTCCGGCCAATTTCTCAATTTACTCGGCTCTATTTTTGAAAAATACGGTATCCGCTTGGCGTTTAAAGTTCAGAAAATCCCCAAAGGGCTTGCCGACGCTTTTATCCTGGGCGAAGATTTTATTGACCAAGATAGCGTAACTATGATTTTGGGTGACAATATCTTTGAGGATGACTTTTCCGAACAAATCAAAAACTTTAAGTCGGGAGGACACGTTTTTGCCAGAAAAGTTCCTGACCCGGAACGCTCCGGCGTAGTTCAATTTGATAATCAAAACAGAGTAATTAAAATTGAGGAAAAACCTAAAAAATGGATCAGCGATTATGCTATCACCGGACTTTACATCTATGACAATAAGGTAGTTGAAGCCGCTAAAAACGTTAAACCATCGGAAAGAGGAGAGATAGAAATTACCTCTCTGCATAATTATTATTTGAAGCTTGGAGAGTTGGAAGTGAGTACTTTTGAAGGAGTCTGGTTGGATGCCGGCACTTTTGATTCCCTTTTGGAGGCCAACAAAATTGTCAAAGAAAAGGAAATATATAAAAATTTCGATCCGAAAATAGACGAAGCAATCAAAAAATTTAATGAAGAGTTAAAGGTTATTACTAAAAAAGGATTACTTTAATTTAAAGTTAAGGAGTACAGAAATTGGAATTTCTGAACCTTCAAAACCAAAAAAATCTGATTAAAGACGTAATCCTGTTTCCCCTCAAGGTCAACCGTGATCCGCGGGGAATTCTGGTAGAGACCTTAAAAACCACCTGGGATGGAATTTACGGCAAGGGACTTGAATTTGCGCAGATGTACTATTCTATTACCGAACCCGGCGTGGCGCGCGATACTGACTGCTGGCACTATCATCCTACTAAGCAAGTCGATCGTTTCGGAGTTATTCGGGGCGAGCTGGTGGTTGCGATTTTTGACTGGCGGAAAGATTCCACCACCTTCGGCAGGTTGAATCTTTTTAAGATGGGGGAATCAAACGGAGATGAGGGACAGTATTTGCTCCTGATACCCCAAAATACCCTGCACGGTTTTGTGGTTGCCTCCCAAAAGCCGGCGATTCTTTTTAATTATCCGAATCAACTATATGATCCGCAGGAAGAAGGCAGAATCAGGTATACGGAATATCCGGTAAAATTTGACGATGGAAGAGGTTTTTCTTGGGAAGTTATAAAGGAAGAATTTAAAAGGGAGGTTTAAAATTACTCTGATTGATATCAAGCCGTTTTCAGCAAGAGAGACGAATAAAGGATGGACTTTACACTTTAGTGGTTTTTGGGAAGAAGATTACGGTCAGGATAAGATAGAAAGAATAATCATTGAAGAGTGTCGAAATCCACTTAAGCCTCAAATTGAAAGGATCCATCTATGAAGTTACTCGTTACCGGTGGCGCCGGTTTTATCGGCTCAAACTTTATTCACTATTGGCTTTATTACCATCCTGAGGATCATATTTTTAACCTGGACAAGCTGACCTATGCAGGGAATTTGGAAAATCTTAAGGAGGTAGAAGACAATCCGAATTATACTTTTATCAAAGGCGACATTACCGATGGGAAGGCGGTCGGTCGCGCCGTGGAAGGCGTTGATGTTGTCGTGCACTTGGCGGCCGAAAGCATAGCAGAAGATATGTATCTACCCATACGTTCTACAACTGGGACAAGGGTATTAACTTTTGGAGAGTTATGGGAACAGCAGAGTAAAAAAAATAGAGCTAAGGAAACAGCAAAAGGAGAAGTCATTTTTTTGCAAGGTAGACAGACTCGGGTTTTGAGCTTCTTGAATGGTGGTCAATGGATGAAGGTAGAAGCAATTACTCGGCATTGGTATAAAGGAAAGATTATCAAATTATCTCAAAAATGGGGAACTATTAAAGCCACTCCAAATCATTCGATTTATGCCTCTAATTTGAAGTTAACTAATCCAGAAAACAATCCAGAGCTTTTAGCGGTTAGAAATATTAATGAAAACAATAGGAAGTTTAAAAAGGGAAATCGAGAACTTTTGGAAATAATGGCTGCCTATATTACTGAAGGTAACGCAACGTTTAACAAAGCCAACGGGGGATATATTATTGAAATCGGTCAAAAAGATAAACAGTGGCTCGAGAATATAGGAAAAATGATTAAAAAACATTTCGGATACAATTATAATATTAGCAGAGGAGAAAAGGGAAAGTTTACTTTCTATCATTTACAAGTATCCAATAAAAATTTCTTTAATTACCTTGTTAAAAATTGTGGTAAATATTGTGATGGCAAATTTTTTCCTAATTGGATTTTTGATTTGTTTCATTACGATCGTGAATATTTTTGGCAGAAGTTGCTTGAAGGAGACGGAACTAAAGACGCTAGATATACAACGACATCGTATAAATTAGTAAATCAAATAGGCTTATTATTAGCTTTACAGAACAGAAAATTTACTATTTTTGAAAGGGAATCTGTAAGATATAAAAAAAGTTGGGAGTTTAAAACTGGATCGGGGAATCATTACGGTTTAAATCAAAGAAAAAAAGAAGAGATTGATTATGAGGGATGGGTTTATGACTTGGAGGTAAAGAAAACTCACAATTTTGTTTGTGGTCCTGGCAATATTGTTTGTCACAACACTCATGTTGACCGTTCTATTTTAGGTCCTGCCATTTTCGTCAAAACCAACGTTTTAGGCACCCAAGTTTTGCTTGAGGCGGCCTTAAAACACAAAGTCAAGCGTTTTCACCATATTTCGACGGATGAAGTTTTCGGTTCGCTGTCTTTAGATTCAGACCAGAAATTCAACGAGGAATCTAATTTTCGACCTAATTCGCCATACGCGGCTTCCAAGGCCTCATCTGACATGTTGGTGCGGGCATACTTTAAAACTTATGGGTTACCCGTTACGATTACCAACACTTCTAACAATTTCGGGCCCTATCAGTTTCCGGAAAAATTAATCCCCTTAATGATCATCAACGCTTTGGAGGGAAAACCGCTGCCGGTTTACGGCGACGGCAAAAATGTACGTGATTGGCTTTATGTTGGCGACCACTGCCGGGCCATTGAGATGGTCTTAGAAAAAGGACGGATTGGCGAAACCTATTGTGTTGGCGGAAATGCTGAAAAGTCAAACCTAGAAGTAGTAAAAAAAATTCTGCAGATTTTGGGGAAAGATGAGTCGTTGATCAAATTTGTCAAAGACCGCCCGGGACATGACCGGCGTTATGCGATAGATTCGTCAAAAGCGACCGATGAATTGGGCTACCAGCCCTTATCTAATTTTGAAGAGTGGTTGGCTAAAACAGTTGACTGGTATGTTAAAAATCAGATGTGGTGGAAAAATGTTATGTCCAAAGAATATCAGCAATATTATCAGACACAATATCGAAAAAGATTAGGAGAAAAAGGATGAAACTGTTAATCGCCGGAGGCTCCGGTTTTTTGGGATCCCACTTTATTCGCTATCTTTCTCAGAAATATCCTGACTATGAGCTTTATAATCTGGACAGACACAATTTTATGGATGATTTTTCCGAAGTTAAAGAATTTAAGGTTCCTGAAAACTATCATTTTATGGCCAATGACGTAAGAGATACTAAAGTGATTGAAAAGCTGGCGAAAGATAAAGACCTGATCTTAAATTTTGTGTCCATGGGCACAGAAGGTGTTGCCACCACCTTTACAGCCGACTTTATCACGACTGAGATGCTGGGAACTTTTAATCTTTTGGAGGCAACGCGCAAATTCGGTATCCGCAGAATGATTCAGGCTTCGGATTATGAGGTTTATGGCGAGGCGCGCTCGACAGAAGGCATCGCCAGGCCGTCTTTGGAGACAGATTCGATGTTTCCCACCAGCCCCAGCGCTTCAGCCAAAGCCGGCGCGGATAACCTGGTTTATACCTATTTTCTGCGGTTTCAAACTCCGACTGTCATTTTGCGCTCAGCTTCCAATTTCGGTCCCTTCCAGAATCCTGCCAAAATGGTCGCTTATTTTATCATTCAGGCTTTGGAAGGAAAAAAGGTCCCGATTCATGGAAATGGAGGTTATGTCCGCGATTGGATTTATGTCAAAGACCAATGCGAAGCTTTTGATAAGGCGCTGCATACCAAGGGGATCGAGGGCGAGATTTTTAATGTCGGAGCCTCAAACGAGAGAACAGTTATAGAGATGACCGAACATATCCTGACTATTCTGGACAGACCGAAAGATCTTATCGAATTTATCCAGGATCGTCCGGGCAGAGAAAAGAGACGGGCAGTGGATATCAACAAAATCCGCGAACAGCTGGGTTGGCAGGCTAAAACAGATTTTAACAAAGCGCTGGAAGAAACGGTTTCTTGGTACGTCGAAAATCATTGGTGGTGGGAAAAGAGGATAAAGGCATAAAAATGAAAACAAGGAAAATTATTATTACCGGTGGATCAGGATTGGTGATGAGCCGAATAATCGAACTTTTAGGCGGAAAATATAATTTTATTTCCATCGAAAGAACGCCATCTCCCAAAGCTTCAGCGGATAAATCACAACTTATTATATTAGATCTGACAAAAAAGGAAACGGTTAAAAAAGTAGTTTTTGACGTTCAGCCGGAAATAATCATCCACGCCGCTGCCCTAACCGAGGTTGACCTTTGTGAAAAAGATAAGACCTTGGCCCAAAAAATTAATGTCGGGATAACCGAAACTCTCACTCAAATAGCCGAACAAGCCAAATCTTTTCTGGTCTATATTTCTACAGACTTTGTTTTTAACGGGAAAAGGGGAAATTATACCGAGAAGGATCAGCCGGATCCGGTAAACTTTTACGGACAGACAAAATATGAGGGTGAAACGATTGTGCAAACTTTGAGGCATTATTGTATTTTACGGACAGCATTTCCATACCGCGCTGACTTTCCATTGAAAAAAGATTGTCTGCGTTGGATGCTTGAAAAGCTTGAAAGAAATGAAGAAATCAGGGCGGTTTCAGACCAATTCGTTACTCCGACTTTCATTGACGATATGGCCGCGGCAATAGACAAGGTTATCGCTCTAAAACCGGTCGGAGTCTATCATATGGCAGGAAGCCAAAGAGTCTCCTGGTTTAGGGCGGCTGAGATAATGGCGCAAATCTTTAGATTTAATCCCGACCTAATTAAACCCATTCCTTATGAAGAATTTGCAAAAGGGAAAGATCGTGCTTTGCGGCCGCATGATTCAAGTTTATCTTGCGTCAAACTCGAGAAAGATTTTAATATCAAAATGTCAAGTTTGGAAGATGGACTGAAAGAAATTCGTCAGCAAAGGGAGAAAATGTTATGAATATTTTGATTACCGGAATTTCCGGCTTTGCCGGATCATTTTTGGCCGAATACATCTTAAAAGCTCAGAGCTCAGAGCTCAAAGCTCAGAGCTTATTCGGCACGGTTTTTTCTGCACGCGAAAGCTCGAACCTGCAGAACATAGAAGACCAGCTCCATCTTTTTGCCGGCGATTTGTCAGACCGCGGTTTCGTCAAAAAAGTTTTAGACGAATCCTGCCCGGATCTGATTTTTCACTTGGCGGCGATCGCTTTTGTAGGAGAAAGCCTCAAAAACCCGGAAAAAGTTATTTTAAACAATATCCAGATTCAGCTCAATCTTTTGGAAGAAATCCGCGCTCAAGGGCTTAAACCTAAAATTTTAATCGTGGGTTCAGCTGATGAATATGGACTGGTGGCGCCCGCAGACAATCCCCTTTCCGAAAACCAGCCTTTACTGCCGGTTTCGCCCTACGGTCTTTCCAAGTTGGCACAAGATATGATGGGTTATGTGTATTACAAGTCTTTCAATCTGCCGATTGTGAGAGTGCGTCCCTTCAACCACATCGGGCCTAGACAGTCTCCGCAATTTGTAGTACCAGCTTTTGCCAAACAGATTGCCGAAGCCGAAGCTAACTTGATTAAGCCGGAGGTCAGGGTGGGCAATCTTTCGGCCAAACGGGATTTTACTGACGTTAGAGATATGGTAAAAGCCTATTGGTTGGCGCTGCAAAAGGGAGATTTGGGTGAAGTTTATAATCTCGGTTCGGGAAAAGCCTATGAGATCGGGTGGGTCTTAAAAACCCTCATTTCTATGTCTAAAAAAGAAATACGAATCAAAATCGATCCTTCACGCTTGCGGGCAGTTGACCTTCCTGTTACAATGTGTAATCAGCAAAAATTTGCCGTTCAAACTCTATGGAAACCCACTTTTTCAATAGAAGAAACCCTATTGGAAACTTTAAATTATTGGAGAGAAAAAGTAAAAATGGATGCAGGTAGAAAATAAAAATTAAAAATGAAAAAATAAAAAAGGTCAAAGGCCAAAATTAAACTTACACTAAAAGGGAGTAAAAATGAAAAAAGCATTCATTACAGGCATTTCCGGTTTTGCCGGTTCACACTTGGCTGAACTTTTACTGCAGAAAAAATTCGAAGTTCATGGATTGCTGCGCTGGAGAGCCAAAACAGAAAACATAGATCATCTGAAGCATAAATTAGTACTGCACGAAGGGGATCTTCTGGACGCCCATTCGCTGGATAGTGTCATGGTGGAAATTAAACCGGATTACATCTTTCATTTAGCCGCCCAATCTTTTGTTCCGGCTTCCTGGAAATCTCCAACCGCTACCTTGCAGGTTAACGTTATCGGCAGTGCCAACCTTTTTGAAGCAGTGAAAAAAAGCGGCCTTGATCCGACCATCCAAATTGCCGGCTCATCCGAGGAGTACGGCTTGGTTTATCCCAATGAAACACCCATCACGGAAGAAAATCCTCTGCGCCCTCTTTCTCCCTATGGAGTTTCCAAAGTGGCTACCGATTTTTTGGGCTTTCAATATTATAAAAGTTACGGAATGAAAATAGTCCGCACCCGTGGTTTTAATCATACCGGCCCCAGAAGGGGGGAGGTGTTTGTAACCTCCAACTTTGCCAAACAAATTGCTGAAATCGAAAAAGGAGAAAGAAAGGTTTTAAAGGTCGGCAATCTTTCGGTCAAGCGAGATTTTTCCGATGTGCGCGACGTGGCCAGAGCCTATTTTCTGGCGGTTGAAAAGTGTATTCCCGGAGAAGTGTATAATGTCTGTTCGGAAAAGTGTTATACCATTCGCGAAATGTTGGATATGTTAATCGACTTATCCAAAGCCAAAATTCGGGTGGAAGAAGATCCGGCGAGGATGCGTCCTGCGGATGTCGAGTTGTTGCTGGGTAATTGTCAAAAATTCAGAAAACAAACGGGTTGGAAAAACGAGTTTCCCTTCAAAAAAACCTTGGAAGATTTACTCAACTATTGGAGAGAGAAAGTCTAATCATTTTTTTGTTTACGGAGATTGCAATGTTTAAAAAGATACATGTCGGCGACTTTAAAATCGGTC
>Ga0210051_1007462_pt1 | contig 10179 bp, 8 predicted proteins | sample CryGey092014_all_FD_185464 | JGI IMG/M metagenome (GOLD analysis project Ga0210051, IMG submission 185464) | Groundwater microbial communities from aquifer - Crystal Geyser CG23_combo_of_CG06-09_8/20/14_all (SPAdes) (version 2) | ecosystem: Environmental > Aquatic > Deep subsurface > Groundwater ...
AGTTGAACAATGAAACAATAAGCAATAAGCAATAGGCAATAGGCAATAGGCAATAAGCAATAGGCAATAAGCAATAGGCAATAAGCAATAAGCAATAAGCAATAAGCAAGGAAACAATAAGCAATGAACAATAAAAATTGGGTATTAACAACTTTTTAATTAATAAACCAATTAATGCCTAAAAAACATAAAACGCGACAAATTATAGAAAACATTGAAATTATTGACGTTGCTGCCGAAGGCAAAGCTATTGCACATGTAAATAATAAAGTTTTATTTGTTCCTTTTGTTGTGCCGGGCGATATTGTTGATGTTATTGTTATAAAAAAAAATAAAAATTATTTTGAAGGCAAAGTTGTTAAAATAGTTAAGCCCTCTGAGCTGAGAATTGATCCTTTTTGTTCGCATTTTGGATTATGTGGTGGCTGCAAATGGCAAAATCTGCCTTATGAAAAACAATTATTCTATAAACAAAAACAAGTTACCGACCAGTTTGAGCGAATAGGGAAAATTAAAATTGAAAAAGTTCTTCCAATCATTTCATCTCAAAACATAACAAATTACCGGAACAAATTAGAATTTACATTTTCAAATAAAAGGTGGCTTTTTGATGGCGAATCGGAACTACCAAACCCAACCGATTACTGGGGTGCAGGTTTTCATATTCCGTGCAGATTTGATAAGGTTTTTCAAGTTGAAAAATGTTATTTACAAGCCGAACCTTCTAACGAAATTCGTAAAGATGTTTATGAATTTTGCATACAAAATCAAATTCCCTTTTTTGACTTAAAATTACATACAGGATACATACGTAACTTAATAATCAGAAACACAATAGATGGGCAAGTAATGGTTATTATTTGCCTTTTTAACGAAAACAGCCAATGGCAGGAAAAACTTTTATCGCATATCTCTGAAAAATTCCCAAATCTTAAATCAATCTATTATGCTATAAATCCGAAATTAAATGATAGTTTGGACGGAATTACACCTGTTTTATATAAAGGCGAAAGTTATCTTGTTGAAAAGTTAAACGGATTAAAATTCAAAATTAGTCCGAAATCATTTTTTCAAACAAATTCCATACAAGCCGGTGTTTTGTATAATAAAGTCCTTGAATTTGCCGGATTAACAGGCACAGAAACTGTTTACGACCTGTATTCAGGTACAGGAACAATTGGATTGTTTCTTGCAAAAAATGCTAAAAAAGTTGCAGGAATTGAGTTTATTAAAGATGCCGTACTTGATGCCTGCAAAAACGCCGAACTAAATGGAATTAAAAATGCCATCTTTTTTGCCGGCGATATCAAAAATATTTTAAATGATGCATTTATTTTACAAAATGGTAAGCCCGATGTTGTTATTATAGACCCACCCCGAAGCGGAATTTATAAAGATGTGATAAAAACAATTTTAAAAATAAAGCCGCAAAAAATAGTCTATGTAAGCTGTAATCCCGCAACACAGGCACGTGATATAGAATTACTAAATAATGACTACAAGGTAGCAAAAATTCAACCAATTGATATGTTCCCGCATACTCATCACATTGAGAATATTGCATTGTTATTAAGCAGATATTAAAAAAACTAACAAAGATTGTTATTACTCGTATGTTTGTTCTTTGAAAGAATTGATATTATGTTCAAGATAAATTATTTACCCCGTTGGATATTCACCCCGTTAGATATGCTTTAAAAAAGTATCAATGACTATGAAATAAATTATCTAACGGGGTAAATTTTTATTGCACATTAGTTTTTCAATTAGGGTTATTCAACGGGGTAAATTTTTAACCTATCAAACGGGTTGAATTACTAATTTTTGATTTGTAAACTGTATTAATAGGCTGAATAGTTACTGTTTTTTTAAAGCTCAAAAATAAAAATTTCGTTTCCATTTGTTGCTGCAAGCCGGTTTTTGTTAATAGAAGCCGATATAATATTCAAATCTGATGGAAGTTTTAATGTGTCGTTGTTATTATTAATAGAATATGATATAAGATTATTTTCTGACAGGTATATTATTTTGCCTCCAACTACCTGAAAATAATTAATATCGTTTATTGAAATCGCTCTTTTATAAGTTCCGAATTTATCAAAAACCAATAATCCTGTTTTTGGAACCGACATATAAATTTCATTATTTTCTTCGACAAGACAAACAGGCATATTTTCATTTTCTTTAAAAACTGACTGGAGAATAGTCCCTTTATAATCAGCTTCCAAATTACCTTTTAAATGAATAAGCTGCAAAGCCTGCGAATTAAATAACCAAAATCCTCCTGAGTGAGATGTACAGCAAATGCTTATTTGATTATATCCTGCATTGTCGAGTTCTATCGGGCTGCCTATTCCGGTAAGTTTATTTGAAAGAAAAACCACTTGGTTAAAATCCTTAAAAAAAAGCAGAATCCGCATGGGGTCAGTAACATCGGCAAAAGCAATATCGCCAAGAAATGGGTTTGAGTATGAAAAAAGTTTTTGCCCGTTGTTATTAAATAATGTAATGCTGTTTCCGTTTACAGAATAAATATTTCCAATGGCATCGGATAAAATAATTTCCGATTTTACAGTAAATTGTTTTACGGGTTTTAAATCCGCAGCAATTACACCAATTAACAGAAATATAATTATTAAAGTTTTCATAATTTATTTGTAAGTTTAAGAAGTTCATCAATATATTCGCGATGATTTGCCAGACGTGGAATTTTATGCTGTCCGCCATATTTCCCCTTTAATTTAAGCCACTTGTAAAATGTTCCATCCGGCAAAACTGTAAAGTGCGGAAAATCAAGTGTCATATTCCGGTATCTTTTTGCCTCATAATCAGAATTTACGGCTTTTAATGCGTTGTCAAGAATTTCCATAAAATAATCGATGTTAGCTGGTGGTGTTGAAAACTCAAACAACCATTCGTGTGAACCTTTTGAGTTTTCGGTCATATAAACAGGTCCGGCAGTGTATTCTCTGATTTGTGAAGATGTTTTTTCGGAGGCGATTTTTATGGCTTGCTCGGCATTTTCAATTATTAATTCTTCACCAAAAGTATTAATAAAGTGCTTTGTGCGTCCTGTAATTACTATTTTATGCGGATAAAGCGAAGTAAATTTAATTGTATCACCTAAAACATATCGCCAAAGTCCTGCATTGGTTGATATTACAATTGCATAATTTATACCTGTTTCTACTTCGCCTATTGTTAATACTTTTTGATTTTCTTTGCCAAATTCTTCCATCGGAATAAATTCGTAAAAAATGCCGTAATCGAGCATTAAAAGCATATCCTGGGTGTTCATATCGTCCTGAATGGCAAAAAAACCTTCTGAAGCATTATATGTTTCAAGATAACTCATTTTTTCTGACAGGAAAAGTTTTTTAAACTGCTCGCGGTAAGGTATAAAACTAACGCCGCCATGAATAAAAAGCTCGAGATTGGGCCAAATTTCTGTAAAATCTTTTTTTCCGGTAATTTCAAGTATTCGTTTTATAAGTACAAGCGTCCATGACGGTACCCCGGCAATACTTGTAACATTTTTTTTGATTGTGGCTTGAGCCATTTTTTCAATTTTACTTTCCCACTCGTCCATAAGGGTAATTTCCAGATTGGGTGTTCGTAAAAATTCAGCCCAAAAGGGTAAATTCTGAATTAAAACAGCCGATAAATCACCATAATAAGATGTATTATTAAAATTATTTACCTGATGGCTCCCCGCTAAAGTCAATGCTTTACCTTTAAGTAATTTATTTGTAGGTTGTTGATATAAATACAGGGCAATAATGTCTTTTCCGCCTTTAAAATGACAATCCTCAAGTGCTTCGCGGCTTACAGGAATAAATTTACTTTTATCATTTGTGGTTCCTGATGATTTTGCAAACCATTTAATTTCCGAGGGCCATAAAATATTTTGTTCACAATTGCGCAAGCGGTTAACATAAGAAGTAACATGTTCATAATCCTGCAAAGGAATGCGTTTTTGAAATTCTTTTATTGAACCAATATTTTCATAATTATACATTTTTCCCCATTCGGTGTCTTTAGCTTTTTTCAACAGTTTGAAAAGTGTTTCCATTTGAACTTCAACAGGATATTTGCGAAACAATTCAATTTGCGACATCCGTTTAATATTCAGCCAACTAATAATAGATTTGATAATTGCCATATTACAAATTTATATATTTTGTAATTACTCAGCAACTCTAAAAGTTATCACACCAGGGCAAACGCATGAAATAAATATTTTTTTTTACAGGTCGCCTCTTCGAGGCTTAATTTGTCAGGAATGACGTAATTTCTATAAACAGAACATTCCTTTCGGAGCGTCCTGACAGTTTGTAAAAATTTTTATGCGTTTGCCCTGGTTATCATGCAAGTAACTTAGCAAGTGTTTTTCTCCCGCTGATTTATCCTATTAAATAATTCGAATTTTTGTGTTAATATATTTAATTTCAATAGTATTAACAGGGTAAATCTGCGGGTAAAAAATTATGACATGAGTAGTAACAAAATCAAAAGTAAGGTAAAAATTTTGGTTAAAGCCGATAATTATCTTCAAAATTTAAACCACAAACCTGACAGATTACGTAGTTCCTGTTAGAGTGTGTATTCAGTTTGTTAATACAATTTTATACCCAACAGGTGCTTTACGACCTGTCGGGTAATGTATCATGGCAAACTGTTATCGGCAGTTTGCATAACCGAAAATTTCTATGAGTTCATGGTTTAAAGGGCAATTCGTTAAAATACTTCTTTTTGTGAACAAAAAAATCTATAACAATACTTTTATTATACATTGTTAAATGTTCTTTTATTTTCATTTCTTTTAAATTATTCAACCTTTTTTTTCTAAACTTTTTAATAGAAACATTAAATTGATAATGTGCCTTAATTACAGCCCAAAAATTTAGAAACTCCAAACTAAAAACGAACTTAAAAGCAGCTATGCCATCAATAACCAATCTTGCAAGAAGAAGTTTATCTAATTTGTCGTCAGGTAAATTTTTATAAAGAAGAAAAAGATTATTTCTGAAATTCAAAAAAGTTTTATGGGGATTGATTTTGTTCAATGTTCCGCCTCCGAGATGAAAAACTTCTGAAGCAGGTTCATAAACAATGCGATATCCTCTTGAAAGAAGTCGCCAGCACAAATCAATTTCTTCCATGTGGGCAAAAAAATCGTTGTCTAAACCACCTGTGTAGCGGTAAAGTTCCGAACGAATAAAAAGACATGCACCTGTCGCCCAAAAAATATCAGATACCGTATTATATTGACCATTATCGGTTTCGTAAATATTAAATAATCGTCCCCGACAAAAGGCAAAACCATATTTATCAATAAAACCGCCTGCTGCACCGGCATATTCAAACTTATTGCGATTTATATATGATTTTATTTTGGGCTGACAAACAGCAATATTTTCATTTGCATCGAGAAGCGAAATCATAGGCTGAATCCAGCCTTCAGTAACTTCCACATCACTATTTAAAAGAATAAAATATTTTGCCTTTATTTGTTCAAGTCCTCTGTTGTAACCTTCTGCAAAACCATAATTTTTATCAAGCAAAATTAGTTTTACGGAAGGAAAATTAGTTTGCAAAAATATTACGGAATCATCATTACTGCCGTTATCAATAACATAAATACTAATCCCGGAAAGTTGCGAATATTTAACCACCGAAGGTAAAAACTCTTCAAGTAGTTCGCTCCCGTTCCAATTTAGTATGGCGATTGCTACCTTATCCACTTAAAAAAATTTGTTATTACTCACCCGCAAAAGTAAAGATAAATTGTTTACCCCGTTGGATATTTTATTTTTATTGCACATTAGTTTTTCAATTAGGGTTATCCAACGGGGTGAATTGTTTCATTGCCTCATTATTTCATTGCTTAATTGTTTCGTTGCTTCGTTGCTTATTGTTTTCTGTTTATTGTTTTATGTTAATTGCTTATTGCTTATTGCTAATTGTTTTCTATTTACTGTTTTATGGTTTTACAATTTATTTCTACCTATTTCAATTAATTTCTGTTTTTTATTGTTCAAAAATGTTTACCCCGTTAGATAATTACTATTTCTATACAGTTCGTTTACCCCGTTGGATATTGTTTTTGGTTTGTACTTACTGATGAGAAAATAAATTATCCAACGGGGTAAAATTTTAAGCTATCTAGGGGTAAACATTTTTTAAATTGGTATAATCTGTGGCTAAAAAGAACATAGGCTGAATAGTTACAATATTTCTAACCTCTTGGTTTTTCGTAAACATCAACATCTTTAATTTTTCCGGAATCTGCAATAAAACGAATCATAGTAATTTGTTTGTGAATGCCGTATTTTCCAGCAGCTCCGGGGTTCATAAAAAGAAAATTAAATTGTTTGTCATACATAATTCTTAAAATATGAGAATGTCCGGTGATTAAAAGTTTAGGTGGATTGGTTTTTAATATGGATAATAAATTTAGTTGATAATGAGCCGGGTACCCTCCATCGTGAGTAATCAACGTATCAACACCTTCGCAATTAAAACATAAGATTTTGGGATAAACGAGTCTTATTTTATGGTCATCAATATTTCCGTAAACACCGCGTAATGGTTTGAATGAAGAAAGTTTACCGGCAGTTTCCATGTTTCCAAAATCACCGGCATGCCAAATTTCATCACAGTCAGAAAAAAATGAAAAAACTTCTTCATCAATATATCCATGTGTATCAGAAATAAGACCTATAGATATCATACTTTTTTATATTCAGATTATTTGTAAGTTCTCAATAATTGCAGGTAAAATTAGAAATTATATCCATTCTTACACACATGTACGGATATTGAGAAATTACGATTACATTTGATAAATGTAATATTATTTTTTTTATCTTCGTATCAAGATTTTTTTCATGCACCTTTTTTACGAGCCCGAAATTTCAGGCGAAACTGTTAAACTAAGCGAAGAAGAATCAAAACATTGCACCCGTGTTCTTCGTCTAAAGCTAAATGACATTGTGTGGATAACAGATGGCAAAGGCACTATATACAAAACTGCTATTACCGATGAGCATCAAAAATCCTGCATCCTAACAATTATCGAAACAAATAAAAATTACGGACAACACCCTTTCAAACTTCATATTGCAATTTCTCCGCCTCAACAAAGCAACAGATTAGAGTGGTTTGTAGAAAAAGCCACTGAAGCAGGTATTTATGAGATTACACCAATTATATGCGAGCATAGCAAAAGAAAAAACATTAATCAGGAGCGTTTGCAAAAAGTAATGATTTCGGCTATAAAACAAAGCCTCAAAGCAAGTTTACCAAAATTAAATCCTTTAATAAAGTTTCAGGATTTTATTAAAAAAGATTTTGCAGGATTAAAAGGCATAGCATACTGCACAAATAAACTTAAACATATTACAGACTGGTATAAAAATGGTTCCGATTGCCTTATTTTGATTGGCCCCGAAGGTGATTTTTCACCTGTTGAAATTGAAATGGCACTTAAACATAATTTTACCGGAATAAACCTCGGTAATAGTAGATTGCGAACAGAAACAGCAGCATTAACCGCTTGTTTTGCTGTTAATTTAATTAATAAAACCTGATTTTTTTTATCGTAATACTTTTAGTGAATATAAAGTGTCTCCTTTTCGTGAATATTAACAGTAAGTGTATAAGGAAATACGAGATAACAATAAAAGCATTGTACCATATACCTTTATACCATATACCCTTAAATTGCGTATTGTAAAATACTGACATAAATTTACAGGTTTTCGTTACTTTATGTACAGGCTCTATATAGTTCTTCCCGGATAAATTTTAAGTGCTTGGGAAAGTGTTTCCATAGCGTTTTGCAAGTCTTCAATTTTTAAAACGTAAGCTAAACGGCATTCCTTCTTTCCCATTTCGGAATTTGAATAAAAACCACTTGCAGGAGCCATCATAACCGTTTGTCCTTTATAATTGAAACTTGTTAAAAGCCATTCGCAGAATTTATCGGCATCATCAATAGGAAAAGATGCAACTGAATAAAATGCTCCTTTTGGAAGCGGACAATAAACTCCCTGCATTTTATTTAATTCGCCAACCATAAAATTCCGGCGTTCAATATATTCGTTGTAAACTTCTGTAAAATACTCTTTTGGTGTATCAATGGCGGCTTCGGCTGCTATTTGTCCAAAAGTTGGAGGACTAAGCCGTGCCTGTGCAAAGCGCATAGCAACACGCATTATATCGCAATTATGACTTATTATTACACCAACTCTTATACCGCATAAACTGTAACGTTTTGACACACTGTCTATTAATATAACATTTTGTTCTAAGCCTTTTAAGTTCATAGCCGAAAAGTGTGTATATCCGTCGTAGCAAAATTCGCGGTAAACCTCGTCTGCAAAAAAGTACAAATCGTATTTTTTTACAAGTATGGCAAGCTTTTCCAATTCTTCGCGTGAGTATAAATATCCCGTTGGATTATTTGGATTGCAAATTACTATTCCTTTTGTTTTTGAAGTAATAATTTTTTCAAATTCCTCTATTGCCGGAAGTGCAAAATCATTTTTAATTGATGAAACAATAGGCTTTATAACTACACCTGCAGTAATTGCAAAACCATTATAATTAGTATAATAAGGTTCAGGTATAATAACTTCGTCGCCAGGATTAATACACGACATAAAAGCAAAAAGAACAGCTTCACTACCGCCATTTGTTATAATCATATCATTTTCGGTAACGTTAATACCAAATCTTTTATAATATGTTACCAATTTTTTTCGGTATGATAAAAATCCTGCCGAGTGGCTGTATTCTATAACTTTAAGTTTTGCATTACGCACAGCTTCGAGTGCCACTTCGGGGGTTTTAATATCGGGCTGTCCAATATTTAAGTGATAAACTTTGATGCCTCGTTTTTTTGCTTCGTCAGCAAACGGGACCAATTTACGTATTGGTGAATCGGGCATCAGATTCCCTTTTTTAGAAATCAAAGGCATATTAAAAAAGTTTATTGAGGGGGTTCTAAAAATTAAAATTTTTTCAACTTTGCCAAAGTTATTAAAAACCGGAGCAGAGACACACATCCGTGTGTCTCTACTTTTAAAAAACAATTAATATGTGAGTAATTTTAAAATTATAGTTCAACAAAAAAAAGCAATTTTTAGAAGTCCCGTATTGTTATTTATTGACCTTATTAATGCTCGGAACAGTTTCTTCTTTTGTGGGAACGGTTTTTTCTTCGGGAGCTTTTTCGACAGTACCTTTAATAGTTATTACTACAGGTGAATTTGATGAATTGGAAACAATAGTAACTGTCTTCTGAAAAGGTCCAACGCGGGTAGTAGCATATTTTACTTTTATAATACCATTGCCATTCTTATTAATGGGGTCTTTGGGCCAATTAGGAACTGTGCAACCACAAGATGACTGGCAATTACTAATAATCAACGGCGTTTTGCCCGTGTTTTTAAATTTAAAATCGAAACTGCCATCGCCATTATAAGGAATGGTACCAAAGTCGTGAGTCGTATTCTCAAAAAGAATAAACGGTGCATTCTTTTTTGCTTTAAGACTATCTTTTGCAGTCATTGTTTGTGAAAATGTTATCACGGTGGAAATAAACACAAAGAGTAAAACTAACATGATTGATTTCATGCGAAAATGATTTATTTTTTTAAGATTAGATGAAACCCGCATGATATTAATTTCATTTAAGTTTAAGATTTTTGTAAAACATGTTCGGTTCATAATAATTTATTTTTAGTTAAACATTAGAGAGTGCAAAATTATAATATTTATTGCTAATAAAAAATTGTTCACGATTTCTTTTATCAAAAAATATTCCTTTTTGGTATAAAAGGTTTAGGTAACTTCTCAATATCTATATATAAAGAGGGGTTCTAAAAATTAGATTTTTCGAGGCGGACAAAATTTTAAAACCGGAGTTTACTATTGTAAATGAGAACTTAGCGAAGCGATCTCACGAACACTTTTAAAAAACAATTAATATGTGAGTAATTTTAAAATTGAAGTCCAACAAAGAAAAAGCAATTTTTAGAAGTCCCGTAAAGAGATTTGTAATTGTATTGAATAACATATAACAAGAAATTCACCCCGTTGGATAATTTCGTTTCACCCCGTAGGATAATGAACGACGAAGTGAAAATAAAAACAAATATCCAACGGGGTAAA
>Ga0210051_1007468_pt1 | contig 10175 bp, 7 predicted proteins | sample CryGey092014_all_FD_185464 | JGI IMG/M metagenome (GOLD analysis project Ga0210051, IMG submission 185464) | Groundwater microbial communities from aquifer - Crystal Geyser CG23_combo_of_CG06-09_8/20/14_all (SPAdes) (version 2) | ecosystem: Environmental > Aquatic > Deep subsurface > Groundwater ...
AGCACAGACAAGATTAACAAATAACAGTGCAGAGGATTATTATCCTTCCTTTTCAGCGGATGGCACAAAAATAGCATTTCACTCATACCGAGATGGAAACTTGGAGATATATGTGATGAATGCAGATGGAACAGCACAGACAAATTTAACTAATAACAGTGCACATGATGTGGATCCTTCCTTTTCACTTGATGGCACAAAAATAGCATTTCGCTCAACCCGAGATGGAAACAATGAGATATATGTGATGAATGCAGATGGAACAGGACAGACAAGATTAACTAATAACAGTGCACATGATTAGAATCCTTCCTTTTCCGGGGCAGTGTTTGATACAACTCCACCTTCTTCCCCAACTGGCTTAATTTCTGTTGCCAAAGATTCAGCAGTTGATTTGAAATGGACATTAAATACAGAAGGTGATTTATCTTATTATAATGTTTACAGGTCAACAAGTGCAGGCGGAACTTATGCAAAAATTAACCCATCAAATGTTACCACAAATTCTTATACTGACAGCACTGCAATAAATGGCACAATTTATTATTATAAAATAACTGCTGTTGATACAAGTTCTAATGAAAGTGGATATTCAGAATACACCATCGCAAAACCAGGTGTTTATCCACCACAAGCAAGTGGCACCTTAAAAATAGCATTTTACTCATACCGAGATGGAAACCAGGAGATATATGTGATGCATTCCGATGGAACAGCACAGACAAATTTAACTAATAACAGTGCAGGGGATTGGTATCCTTCCTTTTCACAGGATGGCACAAAAATAGCATTTCAATCAGGCCGAGATGGAAATTATGAGATATATGTGATGAATTCAGATGGAACAGCACAGACAAATTTAACTAATAACAGTGCAGAGGATTATTATCCTTCCTTTTCACAGGATGGCACAAAAATAGCATGGACATCAAGCCGAGATGGAAACTGGGAGATATATGTGATGAATGCAGATGGAACTGCACAGACAAGATTAACTAATAACAATAACAGTGAATGGAATTGGGAGCCTTCCTTTTCCCCGGATGGCACAAAAATAGCATTTACATCAAGCCGAGATGGAAACGGTGAGATATATGTGATGAATGCAGATGGAACAGGTCAGACAAGATTAACAAATAACAGTGCAGATGATTGGCATCCTTCCTTTTCACAGGATGGCACAAAAATAGCATTTACATCATGGCGAGATGGAAACGCTGAGATATATGTGATGCATTCCGATGGAACAGCACAGACAAATTTAACTAATAACAGTGCAGATGATTGGGAGCCTTCCCTTTCCCCGGATGGCACAAAAATAGCATGGACATCAAGCCGAGATGGAAACTGGGAGATATATGTGATGCATTCCGATGGAACAGCACAGACAAGATTAACTAATAACAGTGAAGAGGATAAGGATCCTTCCTTTTCCGGCGCAGTATTTGAAACAACTCCACCATCTGCACCAACTGGTTTAACTGTTACTGACCCGCAGACAGGTGGGCAACTGAATTTGGAATGGACTGCAAATACTGAATCAGACCTTGCTGGATATAATGTTTATAGGAGTTCAACAGAGACAGGAACTTATGAAAAGATAAATACATCACTCGTATTGAAACCAACAACAAATTATACTGACACTGCTCTTACTAATGGAACAACTTACTGGTATAAAATAACAGCAGTTGATGATTTCGGAAATAAGAGTTCTTATTCATCTGCTGTCTCTGGTGTGCCTACATCAGGCGGTGGAGATACACAAGCACCTACGATTACTCATACTCCTATAACTTCAGCAATAGCAGGGAATGACATTTTAATTTCTGCAACAATAACAGATAATGTTTCTGTTTCCTCTGCAACTTTATATTACAGAAAAACAGACACAACAACCTGGACATCAGTTACAATGAGTAAATCAGGTGATACTTACACAGCAACAATTCCTGCCTCTGATGTTACAACTTCAGGTGTTCAATATTATATTCAAGCACAGGATGCAAAACCAAATATTTCAAGAAGTCCAAATACTGCCCCATCAACTCCATATTCAATAAGTGTTACTTCTGGTGCTGATAATACTCCACCTACAATTACTCATACACCTATTATATCTGCAACTGCAGGGAATAACATTTTAATTTCTGCAACAATAACAGATAATGTTTCTGTTGCAGGTGCAACTTTATATTATAGAAAGACAGGGACTACAACATTTACTATCTTAACAATGACCAAATCAGGAGATACTTATACTGCAACAATTCCAGCATTGCAAGTTACATCCTCTGGAGTTGATTATTATATTGAAGCATCTGATGCAAGACCAAATATTTCAAGAAGTCCAAATACTGCTCCATCAACTCCTTACTTTATCAATGTAACTGTTGATGACAATACCGCACCTGTTATAAGTCATACTAAAGTTGAAATTTCAAAATCAAATGTGGATATTAATATTACCTGCACTGCTACTGATGATGTAGGAGTTGACTCAGTTACTTTATATTACAGAAAAGTTGGTGATGCAAATTTTACATCATTATCTATGACCAAATCAGGTAATACTTATACTGCGACAATTCCAGCATTGCAAGTTACATCCTCTGGAGTTGATTATTATATTGAAGCATCTGATGCAAGACCAAATATTTCAAGAAGTCCAAATACTGCTCCATCTACTCCATATCAGATTGCTATTGATGATGTATATCCTGTTGCAAATATAACAAATTTAACAACAGACCAGATTGTAGGCGGAACATTTACAATCTTAGGAAATGCAAATGATAGTAATTTAGATGAATATTTAGTTGAATATGGCGCAGGAACAAATCCTACTGTATGGAAAGAAATATTTAAAGGAAGTGCAAATGTAAATAATGGGCAACTTGCAATCTGGGATACAAGTATGCTATCAGGAACATATACAATAAGAATTACTGCAAAGGATAAAGCAGGAAATACTCAAAAGGCACAAGTTACACTGAAAGTTTATAATGTTATTATTTTACCTAAACAATTACCTCCTGCAAAAAAATGGGGAATGATGGGAGTCCTATTAAATCCTGTAAATTCTTCTACTGATTCAGTATTCAATATATCAGGTGCAAAAGTTTATAGATGGGACCCAACAATTCCTGATGCAAATGAAGATGCAAAATTCAGGAAATATGTTAAGCCAACAACAATAAAACCAGGAGAAGGATATTGGGTAATGACAGATACGGGTGGAAATATTGCAGTTCAAGGTTCACTTGTTGACCAGACGAGAAATGTAGAGGTTCATATTTATCCTGGATGGAATCAAATATCCTCACCATTTAATTTTTCTGTAAAGTGGAAAGATGTAAAAGTGAGGTATTTGGGAGTAGAAAAAAGTATTTCTGATGCGGCAAATTCTGGCTGGATAAGAGAATATTTATACTGGTATGATGGTCAAGGATATTTAAATTCTCAGACTAATCCTAATGCAGTTTTAGAATCCTGGGTAAGTTACTGGGTAAAAGCAAATTATGAATGTGATTTAATAATCCCACCAATAGAAAGTGCAACACCAAAATTAAAAGAAGTTATTTCTTATCCCGAAGGTGCAGTACTAAAAATTTCTGCAAAAGCAGGCGAATATCAAGATGTGTATAACTTTATTGGAATAAAAGAAAATGCAAATAATGAATATGATATTTATGATGTAGAAAAGCCACCTTCAATTTCTCCTTCAGTTGAAGTATATTTCCCGCATTTGGATTGGGGAGAGTATGCGGGGAGGTATGCGAGTGATTTTAGGCAGAGGACAGAGATAGTCCATAGTCCACAGTCCATAGTCCATAGCCAACAGGGGACGGAGAAGGTGTGGGAGATGGTGGTGGAGACGGACATAAAGAATACGCCGGTTAGCTTGAACTTTGAAGAGGTTATCCCCTTGCCTTCTGGTTATCAAGTAAGGATAGTAGATTTGGCTACCAATCAGAGCATCGGGGCACCAGAGCACGAGATAGTCCATAGTCCACAGTCCATAGTCCATAGAGGACAGAAGAACAGACAAGAGTTTTATAGTTACAATTCTGGCTCCGGTGGTAAGCGGTATTTTCGGATTATTGTCGGAAAGAAGTTGGAGGTAGGAGGAGGACAAGAAGAGCCCTTATCCTTGCAAGTCCATAATTTCCCCAATCCAGATACTACTGGAAATACAACCTTTAAATATAATGCCAGTCCAGAGATAAGCAGGGTAACTATTGAGGTCTATAATTTAGCTGGAAGATTAGTAGATAGGTTTGAGGATTTAACTCCTACCGATGGAACATACCAATGGCAGTTTGGCAAGAGATTAGCTAACGGGGTCTATATTTACCGAATTACAGTGCAGGATATTTATGGAAGGGAGGTAAGTAGGACCGGGAAGCTGGCGGTGCTGAGATAGTCCATAGTCCATAGTCCATAGTCCATGGTCCACGGTCAACAGATAGCCAATAGGCAATAGGGAAAAGAAGTATCAGGGGTCAAGGTATGGAGTGCAACAACCATTATGGAGTGCAACAACCATGTTGTTGCATGCATTGACATGGTCAATGCACTCCAAAATTGACACGGTCAATGCACTCCAAAATTGACACGGTCAATGCACTCCAAAAAAATCTGATACTTTGATACTCTGATACCTTGATAAGACAATGGAGCGAAGCGACAGAAGGGGGGAAATTAAAATGAGTAAAATATTAAGGTCAAGAATATCAAGGGTTATTGCTTATATTTTAGTATTGGGAATGCTTTCTCCAGCTTTGTCCCCTCTATGTGCTCAGGAGAAGGCTAAGGAAAGGAGTAAATTAGATGAGTTGATAGAAAAGCTTAAGGGGGGTGTGAAGGAAGAGAAATTACCTGAAGAGGAACTTAAGCTAAAGGAGAAGGTAGAGGAAGAGAAGCCATTTGTGGCTATACTTGATTTAGAGCCAATAGATGTAGAAGAAAGTATGGTGAAAGTTCTTTCTGATTATCTGAGAACAGCCTTAGCCAAGACCGAGAAGTTTACAGTTGTAGTCAGAGAAGATATGGATGTTATCTTGAAGGAGCAAGGTTTTCAGCTTAGTGGTTTTTGCACCCAAACGGAATGTGCAGTAGAGATTGGTCAATTGCTGGGAGCGGAGAAGCTATTTATCGGAACTCTGGGCAAGGTAGGAGATACCTACAGCACAACTTTAAAGTTATTTGATGTGGAGACAGGCAAGATGGAGCGGTCAGAGACAGAGCTTTGTAAGAAGTGTAGTAAAGATGAGTTATTTATCTCAGCAGAAAACTTAGCCCGGAAGATGGTCGGTGAGCCAGTTATTGAAATTCCCAAGAAGAAGAAAAAGAAGAAGATGACCTGGCTTTACATCCTCTTGGCAGTTGGAGGAGGGGTTGCGGCTGCCGCTGGTGGCGGTGGTGGTGGTGAAGAAGCACCACCTCATGTGCCACCAATGCCGCCGGACTAGATGGCTGATGGCTCATAGCCAAGTCAACAGTCCATAGTCCATAGTCCATAGTCCACAGTCGAAAGAGGACAGAGGTCAGAAGACAGAAGACGGAAAGAAGAAGTCCACAGGTAGCTGATGGCTCATAGCTGATGGCTGACAGCCAATAGGCAAAGGGGCTATGGAGTGCATTGACCGTGTCAATGCATGCAACAACAGCTTTGTGCACTCCATAGAGGTAAGATAAAATGAGATTGAGAATGAAAAGTAAGATAGTGTTTCTACTTCTCACTTCCTACTTCTCACTTCTTTACTTCCCACTTCTGCCTATGCTGAGAGACAGGAGATTCCCCGGGTTGGTGACCTCGCTCCCGGTTTTGCCCTTTATAATCTTGAAGGGAAAGGTAAATACATTAGGTTGAGTAAACTTTATGGGAAGGGAGTGAAGGAAGAAAAGAAAAAGTATGTTATCGTTCTTGATTTCTTTGCTACTCATTGCGTTCCTTGCAAGGAGGAGCTGCCAATATTACAGAAGGTCTATGAAAAGTATAAAGATAAGGATGTGATGGTATTTCTTATTGATAGTGAGAAGATAAGAAAGAGCAAACTTTCGAAATTTTTAAAAGATAGAAAGGTAACAATTCCGGTCTTACTTGACCCTTATAAGAAGACTTATCAAAGATATGGTCTATATGGACTTCCGGCATTATTTGTCCTTGATAAAGATGGGAAGATATATTTCCTATATAAAGGTGCTTTAAATAATCTTGAAGAGAAACTTGAAGAGATTTTAGGTGAGCTAACAAAGAAGTGGAATATCTAAATTCTTCCCATTCTTAACATCTTCGTTAATACTATCCTGCTTGCTGCGTGCTTGCACGTTGACAGAATTCTCCTAAATAATCAATAATAAATTGACTTGTTTATTTGACTTACCTTGTCAGATATGTTAAAATAAGTTCTGACCTTATATCATTTGCCTTACCGAGCAGGTTGAGTTATTTTGTTACTTTCGCTCTTGCCTCTACAACCCTAAAATGAGTAAATGATATGAGGTCAGGAATATTTAGAAAGTATCGCGGAGAATAATGTGGAAGTTGACTTGGAGAAGGAACTTTTAAGCAAAATTAATCCCCATAAAATTCCTACCCATGTAGCAATCATTATGGATGGAAATGGTCGTTGGGCAAGAAAAAGGGGGTGGCCCCGACTTGCCGGGCATAAAGCAGGTGCAAAGATAGTAAGGATGGTGATAAGAGCCGCTGATTCTCTGAAGATAAAGGTCTTAACTCTTTATGCCTTCTCGGAGGAAAACTGGCAAAGACCTAAAAGAGAAGTCTCTGGCTTGATGAGACTCCTGCAAAATTCAATTAAAAAAGAAGTGCCTGAATTAGAGCAGAACAAAGTAAAATTACAATTTCTGGGAAGAAGAGAAAAGCTATCCCCAAATTTGCAGGAGGAGATGAAAAGAGCAGAGGAAAGACTCAAGGATAACCCGGGCTTAATCTTAAATATAGCTATAAATTATGGCAGTCGGCAGGAAGTTATCTTAGCAATTAAAAGGATAGTTAATGAGGGTAAGATAAAGATTGACAACTTGGATGAGGCAGTATTCAATAATTATCTTTATACTGCTAATCTGCCCGACCCCGACCTCTTAATCCGGACAGGAGGAGAGTTTAGAGTAAGTAATTTTTTGTTGTGGCAAATTGCTTACAGTGAGCTCTGGTTCACCCCGGTATTCTGGCCTGATTTTAAAAAGAGCCACTTCCTGCAAGCAGTTATAGATTTTCAAAAAAGAGAAAGAAGATTTGGGACTACCAAGGGAGAAACCACGAAATAAAACCACAGATTAACACAGAATCCAAATGAAATCCAAAATCCAAATACTACCAAATTCAAAACAAATCCAAAATCCCAATAACAACTAAGAACTAAGAACTAAGAACTAACCTGTGAACACAGATGAACACAGATGAATAAAACCACGAATAAACACGAATTAACACGAATGAAAACTACGAATGAACCCAATTGTTAGATGGTAGCCGCAGGCTTTAGCCTGCGTCCTACGAATTAACACGAAGGTTGGAGAAGTGTTTAGAACAAGAGTCCTCTCAGGAGTTGTAATAGCCTTTCTCTCTTTAGGTCTCTTAATCCTCTGCCATATAATTCCCCTTTTATTACCCCTGCTTGTTAGTCTTTTAGTAGTCCAGGGATTACTTGAATTTTACTTACCTTTTAAGAACAAGGGAGTCTTCCCCTCCAAATATTTAGGGATATTTTTTGCTCTCTTGTTAGTCTGGCAGACTTATTTTGGGCTGGAGGAATACCTAAGTTTAAACTTAATCTTAATGTTTACCTTAATTCCTATTTTTCAGTTTATTAAGAGTGGCAAGTTACCAGATTTTATTGCTCTGGGGGTAACTTGTTTAGGTGTCCTTTATTTAGGATTACTCCCAAGTTTCTTTTTAAAGATAAGAAATTTACTGGGAAGCATAAACTACTTAATCTTTTTAATCTTTGTTACCTGGTCAGGTGATACCTTTGCTTATTTTACTGGGAAGTTAAGAGGGAGAAGGAAACTTATTGCTTTAATCTCACCTAATAAGACCATTGAGGGCTCATTGGGAGGAATTCTTTTTACCATAATAACTGCTCTCCTCTTGGGAGAGATGGGAAGATACTTCGGCTATTTAGAGATTACCTGGGTTAAAGCCAGTGACTACCTCATCTTAGGATTATTAATTGCCGTGGTCGGACAGATAGGAGACCTTTACCAATCAGCCTGGAAGCGGTATCTGGGAATGAAAGATAGCGGTAACTTAATCCCCGAACACGGAGGGATATTAGATAGAATAGATAGTATCCTCTTTGCCGCTCCCCTATTTTACTACTACTTTTTATGGCTCTCCCCGTAACTTTCATAAAAGACCAGCTCTTCCAACTCTTTGCGGGGTGGTGTTTTCACCTCTCCCAAGGGATGACCCAAAGGAGTCATCTCCACCACCACAGTACCTTCGGGAAGATTGAGAATCTCTCCGGCTTTTTGGGCATTAAAAGCTCCTATGTGCACTGTCCCCAAGCCAATTGAGTGAGCCGCTAAACATAAATTTTGCATAGCTAATCCTAAATCAAACATAAACCAATCACCTTTATCAGTAGCCGGATTTCCCTTATAGTAGCCGGACCTCCCCTTCTCCGCACAGGCTACAATGACTAAAGGGGCATCAATAACCGCATTAGTAGATGGGTTTTGCGGGGTAAGGGTCTGGGATAGCCCTACCTTCTTCTCTTTATCCCTTACTACTATAAACCTCCAGCACTGAGTATTAGCCCAGGATGGTGCCCATCTAGCCGCCTCCAGGACTATATTAAGTTCCTCATCACTTACTGGCTCGGGTTTGTACTTACGGATACTCCTTCTTTCTTTTATTGCTTGAATTACCTCCATCTTTTCTCCCCCTTTCTTTTAGATGTTAGGTGATAGGTTTTAGGTGCTTAACCCCCACCCAACATCTAACACCTAACACCTAGGACCTAACTGACAAGCTTACTTCTCCGCTCCATACCCTTTGCCCTTTCCATCTCCCTTTTTGCTTCCCTTTCTGCTATCTGTCGCCTTTTATCAAAGGTCTTCTTCCCTTTAGCTAATCCTATCTCTACCTTGACCCAGCCTCTCTTAAAATATATCTTCAAAGGGACTAAGGTCAATCCCCTTTCCTGGGTCTTGCCAATTAACCTCTTAATTTCTCTCTGGTGCAATAATAGTTTTCTGGTTCTAACCGGGTCAGGATTAAAATGACTTCCCTGGTCATAAGGTGGAATATGAAGGTTATAAAGAAAGACTTCCCCTTCTTCTACCCGGGCAAAACTGTCCCGCAGGTTTGCTCGTCCCTCTCTTAGTGACTTTACTTCACTGCCGGAGAGGATAACCCCAGCTTCCCAAGTCTCAAAAATAAAATAATCAAATCTTGCTTTTCGGTTCTGAGCAATAACCTTCCCCATCTTTTTCTCTCTGAGTCCTGTTAGAAGCCTTTCAAGTTTTACCCCATTAGAGAGTGCCTCGCTCTTCAGGACGGGGTTAGAAGCAAATATATTTCACTAAGAGTTGCATAGATAGAATGGACGCTTCTAACGGGGTGAGTCCCCACCAACTAACCATTGTATTATATACCAATGAGAAAGTCAAGTCTTTGTGCTGTTTCTGCAAAAATGCTTCTGTCTGACATCTTTCCTCGGTCTTCTTCCTTGCAAAATTATAGAAATATGTTAAAATAGTTAAGTAGTTGATGAGTTGGTGAGTTAATGAGGTGATGGGGTGATGAGTTAAAATGAAGAGAACAAATAAGTCAAAGTTTTTTTATAATCTTAAGAAAGAGATAAAGATAATCTTAGTTGCTCAAGTCTTAATCCTGATTGTCCTGTTTACCTTTCTTTACTTTTACCCCGGAAGATATCGAGGACTTTCCAGGATTTCTAAGATTTCTAACGGGGTTTATACCCCCAAAGAGACAAAGATTGACTCTCTTTCTCTCTCTTTATCTTCAAAGCCTCAGGGGACTCTGAAAGTAAAGATTAAACCAAAACTTTCTGTCTTTGTCTTAGTTGATGGGAAGAAAAGAAAGATAGTTACTACTAAGAAGAAAGTGGGAGAAATGCTGAAGGAAGCCGGAATAGGACTCTTAGCTAAGGATAGAGTCCTACCCAACCTTTCTACTC
>Ga0210051_1007472_pt1 | contig 10173 bp, 11 predicted proteins | sample CryGey092014_all_FD_185464 | JGI IMG/M metagenome (GOLD analysis project Ga0210051, IMG submission 185464) | Groundwater microbial communities from aquifer - Crystal Geyser CG23_combo_of_CG06-09_8/20/14_all (SPAdes) (version 2) | ecosystem: Environmental > Aquatic > Deep subsurface > Groundwater...
TACGATGAGCCACACCGATTATGCCAAAAAAATGCAAAAAGCAAAACAAATATTATTTAAAAACTTATGGAGTAGATAACTGATCTGGCCTCGCCAGTTCAGGCTCATCTTTCAATGAGAAAAGACTGCGCTCAAATTATCAGCATGGCATCGCCGTAGGAATAGAAGCGATAACGCATTTTTATGGCGGTTTCATAGGCTTTGTCCAACCGGTCTTTACCGGCCAAGGCGGCGACCAGCATCAGCAAAGTGGATTTCGGCAGATGGAAATTGGTGATCAAAGCGTCCACTAATTTGAATTCATAGCCGGGGTAAATGAAAATATTCACGAAACGCGCGAAATCTTTAAATTTTGTCCGCGCCCGCGGTCCGGAATTTTTCCCCGCCCAAGCGTACTCCTGCCCCAGCGCTTCCAGGGCGCGCGCCGCAGTGGTTCCGACCGCGATAATCCGCCGGCCGGCTTGTTTGGCCGCCCACAGACGCGCGATCAGCGGCGCTTTGATTTCCACCCATTCGGAATGCATCCGATGTTTCCGGATATCTTCGGTCCGGACCGGCGCGAAAGTGCCGAGCCCGACATGCAGAGTGAGATATTCCAAACAGAGGCCTTGGCGCCGGAGCGCGCGTAAAAGAACGGGCGTAAAATGCAAACCGGCAGTCGGGGCGGCCACGGAGCCGATCCGATCGCGGCCGGCGTAAACCGTCTGGTAATCCGCGCTATCCGCGCGGGTGGCCGCGTCCGGCCTTTTGATGTAAGGCGGCAGAGGAGTTTCGCCCAGACGACGGATCCAAGAATAAACTTTGCTGGACGGTAAAATAAATTCAATTTGCCAAGTGCCATCGTGGTTATCCGCGATCACGCGGCCGCGCCGTCCGCCCGGAAAAACAACCACCAGCCCGAGGCGATGCCGCGGTCCTTTCAAAAGACAATGCCAGACGCGGGCCTGGCGGACGGTCGCCCAGGGGTTGGCGGCACCGGGGCCGGCCGCGGGCGACAGGAGAAAAACTTCCACCTGGCCGCCGCTCGCTTCGTTAGTGCCGCGCAGGCGGGCGGGCAGAACGCGGGAATTGTTCAGGACCAGGATATCGCCGGCCCGGAGATAAGCCGGCAAATCAGAGAAAAGCTTGTGCTCAAAACGTCCGGCGGCGGGCAAAACAAAAAGCCGCGAGCGGTCCCGCGGCGCGACTGGCGCTTGGGCGATCAGTTCCCGGGGCAGGTCATAATCAAAATCAGACAGACGCATAATGGATATCTAAAGATTTTGGTCCAAGACGGAGGCCAGATTGGCATTAACGGCGGGATTAGCGATTTTGTACTGCTTTTTCTTGCTGATTTCCGCCAATTGGATGATTGTATTCCGGATATCGTCCGGATTGGGAATTTGATAAAAAGTAAAACGTTGCTTCTCGCCGGCCGTTTGCACATAAACTTCGCCATAGCGGAAAATGGTTGCCCAAAAACCGTGCGTTTCGCTCGCGACATCCTGGATGCGGTAAAGCCTCTGCTCGGCGATCACGCGCGAAAAAAATCCGTATTGCTGGATATCAATGATCCGTTCGCTGGTGATGATCCACAAGTCAAGATAATAATCAATAAACTGGAAAAAAATGAACAGCCAGATGAACAGGAAATAGACGCTCGCGGACAAAACCAGCACCGGATAGATCAAGGGGCTGGACAGCCAAGCCGGATTATAAAACAATCCCAGAGCCAATAAAACCAAGGGCAAGACAATCAACACGGCGCCATAGAGCAAACGGCCAAGCAGGATGATGAGGTCGCGCCGGACAATTTTGATTATTTTCTCATTGGGGCTGAAATTGGGCAAACGGTAAGCGGAAAGCATAATTTTAAAACATCGGGTTGGATGTGGGCCGGGAAAAAATCTTGATTTCCGCGGTCCAATCCACCGGCGCTAAAAGAATATAAGTATAATAAGCCAAGGCCAAAATGACGATTAAAAATAAAAAAATCGCGAAAAAGGTGGTGAAGTTTTTGTAGCCATAGTGGAACATATGGTAAAGCGCGACCAGCACTAAAGCGAACCAGACGAGCATCAGGGCGCCGTAAACGAATAAGAGGTAATAAAGGAAGATGGACATAAAAAAATTCTAAAAAAATTTTGTTGGACGGCCGGCGCGGCCGAGGTGGCGATAGGCGATATCCGTGACGATCCGGCCGCGCGGTGAGCGGTCCAAAAAGCCGGTCTGCAGCAAGAACGGCTCATAAACTTCTTCCACGGTCGCCACATCCTCGCCGATCGCCGCCGCGATCGTGTTCAGCCCGACCGGACCGCCGTTGAATTTGTCAATGATGATCTCCAAAATCTTCCGGTCAATCCAGTCCAGACCCAACTCATCCACTTCCAGCATGGCAAAAGCCTGGTCGGCCAGATCGGCCCGGATTTGACCTTGGCCGTGGACCTCGCAATAATCGCGCACCCTTTTCAAAAGCCGGTTGGCCACACGCGGCGTGCGGCGGGAACGAGCGGCGATCTGGCGGGCCGCGTCCTCATCCAAGGGCGCCTTGAGGATTTTGGCGCTCCTTTGGACGATTTTTTCAATGTCCGGCTGTTCATAAAAATTCAGATGATAAGTTAGGCCGAAGCGGTCGCGCAAAGGCGCGGACAACAGGCTCGCTTTGGTGGTGGCGCCGATGATCGTGAAATGGGGCAAATCAATGCGCAGGGTGCGAGCCGACGGCCCTTTGCCGATGATCAGATCCAGGGCATAATCTTCCATGGCCGGATAAAGGATTTCTTCAATAGAACGGTTTAAACGGTGCACTTCGTCAATAAAAAGGATGTCGCCGCCAGCCAGATTGGTGAGGATGGCCGCCAGATCGCCGCCCTTTTCAATGGCCGGTCCGGAGGTAACGCGGATGTTGGCGCCCAGCTCATTGGCGATGACATGCGCCAGGGTCGTCTTGCCCAAGCCTGGCGCGCCATACAAGAGGACATGGTCCAAGGGCTCGCCGCGCTTAGCCGCGGCCGCGACCGCGATGCGCATGTTCGCTTTGATCTTTTCCTGGCCGATGTATTCGGCCAAACAACGGGGCCGCAAAGTCAAATCCAGGCCGTCGTCGCCCTTGGCCTCCTGCGCGGATATGATCCGATCCTGGTTTTGCTCCGGCATATGAAAAAAGATTAAAATTAAGCTGTCACCGCATAGACCTGATAAAGACTGTCTTCGCCATTATCATAATAATCCGATACTAATACTTCTTCAATTAAAGCGGCACCCAAATTTTTCAAATCATCTTGATGTTTTTGTAATAACGCCCGGGATCCTTCACGCAAGTGCATATCCAATAGCACCGGCTTTCCGTCTTGAGCGGCTTTCTTTTTTAAATTATCAACTAAAGTTTTTAATAATTCCCAACCGATGCCTTGTTTTTGCGCGCCTGGAATAACCGCGATATCTTCCAAATAAACTGAAGGGTCGCCCTCATCCGTTTCATCTTCTATCGCCACAATATAGGCTACGATTTCAGCTTGTTTTTTCCCCGGACGAATCCCGGCCATAGCTAATGAATATTTAAAGCCATTGCCTTTTTTTATATCTTCAACCATTGCTTGCCCGCTAATCAATCCGGTGCCAGAATAAATTTTTCTTTCCGCTTGTAAAATCTCCGCCAGATTTTTATCAGTTATTGATTCAAGCTTTAAATTTTTAAATTTTACCTTAGGTGTTTCTTTCGCTTTCTTTTCGGCAACTGTTTTTTCTTCCGCTGTCCAAATTAATTTTACGCTTCTTTCTTGCGCTTCCAAAAAATAGCCGTCACCTCTGTTGCTGCCGCCGATTTTTTCATATCAGCCAATTCATTTTCCGCTTGTCCAATACTTGCTTGTTGAATTTCCGGTGTTAACCCATAAAATGCTTTTTGGCCTTCGGTAGTGGAAAAATCAAATTGCCTGGGTTGTTGGGATGAAATCATATAATTGATCTGACAGAGAAAGACTTTGAATCCAAGCTGCAGCTATTTAACAAGCGATTTAAGCGGTCTTACCCCGACGTTTGGCCAAGGCCTGGCGGACGATCTCTTTGACTTCTTCGGAAAAATCGGATTCAAGCATCCAGGCGAGATAGCCCGGATCGGAAACCGCCACCTGGCTCAAAGACTGGTCGCGGTGCTCGCTGAAAGCGAAATAGGCTTCGCCGGCGCGCCAGTAGAATTTCCTGGTCGTATCCACATAGACCTCCTCGCTGAATTCTTTATGGATCTTGCCCAGGAAAGTCTGGTCCAGCATCTCGCCGTATTTTTCCATCTGCCGGCGCAGAATCTCAAAAACCGCCTGCACGTCCCGTTGAGCGCTGTTATGGTCTTTCAGGGAAACGCGGCAGTAATATTCATAAGTGGCGGCCAGAGTCCGGGGCACCAGGCGCTGGAAAATCACGCGCGTATCAATGATGTCCGACCGGCGGTAATTGAAATCTTGGCCGACGCGGATAAATTCCCGCCGCAAAATCGGCAAGTCAAAACTAATTATATTGTGGCCGGCATAAAGGCAGTCGCGGAAAATATCCAATAATTCCGGCGCTTTTTCCTTGAAAACCGGCTGATCGGCCACTTTGCTGTTCGTAATGCCATGCACGGAGCCGGATTCAGGCGAAATGGCCACTTCCGGATTGAAATAATACTCCGCCTGCTGGGTGCGGCCCTCCGGCCAGATTTTCATATAGGCCAGGGCCACGATCTTGTCCGCGCTGATGTTGCGGCCAGTGGTTTCCACATCAAAAATCACGAGCGGTTTTTTAATCTGCAAAGCTTGGGCTAAAGATTTATATTTATCGGAAAATATGAACATGAGCGATAGATAAGATTATAATCACCACCTTTTTTTCTTGCCGGACTTGCCCATTCCCCGCCTGATCATTGGTTGAGTATATATTTTAAAAATATTTTCAAAATGCCTGTCCTTTGGTATAATCAAAATATCGGCTCAACGATTATTCGCTTTTAAGCGAAAAATTCATAATATTAATAAAAAAGGCGTCTGGTCTTGGGTAACAGCCGGAACCTACGGCTTGCTGGGCGCCCTGGCCGGCCTGTTCCTCCACGGCCGGGAAAACCGGATCAGGAATTATGTCCTGTTCGGCGCGGCCGCCACCATCGTGTATGACGCGATCACGGGCTTGGGCATCGGCACTCTGGTTTTCAAGCAGCCTTTTCTGGCGGCGCTGACCGGCCAAATCCCGTTCACGCTCTACCATCTGGGCGGCAACCTGGTCTTGTCAGCGCTGGTTCCGCCCCGGCTGTACCGCGGCGTGGTGGATAATGAACAGGTTTCCGTCCGCCGGCTCTGGCATGTGATTAAAGGGCATAAAGAAGCGATCCAGCCGGAATAATCAGGATTCTTTGCTATTAATCATAATTATAATTAATATAACAAACTATGGCAAGCGCTAACAATCAAGGCTGGAAAAAAGCCCTTTTTATCTTTCTGGCCGCCTGTCTGGTCTGGCCGCTCGGCATGGCGGCGGTTGAAGACAGCGCGGACATCGTTGAGACTACCGCCGCGGACATCGGCGTTGACCTGGCGGCCGCCAATGATGCGGACAGTGAAGCGGTCAGTGAAACCGAACAGACCGGCACTTTGATTGAAATCGGCAACACCACCGCCGAAGAAACCACGGTCATCATCCGCGTCGCGGAAGATGGCCAAACCATTGATGAAACCGTGCAAGTCGCGGCGGACACGGCCGTCCTGAACGACGCCGACGCCGCTTCCGACTTGTCGGACTGGATTGCCGGCGACCAGATCGCTGTCCGGACGCGCCGCGGCGAAAATTCCGGCGAACTGAAAGCTCTGCGCCTGCGCAACCGCTCAATGAAAAAAAACCTCTTGGGCAAGAACGGCTGGGTCAAAGACCGGCGTCCGGAAAAAAATGAAATGGACGTGGAATGGGCGGGAAAAATTTATACTTTGAATACCGCCAACGCGAAAATGGTCGCCGGCGCCAAAAATCCGGCCGCTTTAACGGATTTCCAGATTGGCGATCGCGTGCGCGCGCGCGTCAGCGATGACCAAGACGGCGACACGCAAACCTGGAACGCGAACATCATCGTGGTCTTGCGACGCGGACAAACCCTGTTCATGCGCGTCACCCGCTGGGTCGTGCCGGCGGAAATCACGGCTCTGCCCGAAGATCTGAGTGTTCGGCCCGCGATTATCACGGCGAAAGTTCTGCCATCTAAATTTTTTGAAAAGGGCGACGTCAACAATTTGATCGGTGAACCGGGCACGGAAATAAAAATCCAGATTGAGGAAAAAACCAAAATTGTCCGCCGCTTCCTCGGCCGCGCCTTACTAACGGAATTCATGGAAGGCGACCGCCTGCTCGTGATTGGCCGGTTGAACGAAGGCACCGGCAATCTTGACGCCCGCATCGTTAAAAATGATTCCCTTCAGGCTCTGGGCGTGGCCCAGACGGTCAGCGAAGTCGTGAGCGTTAACCCGGATAACAACACGGTGGTGATTAAACCGATCAGCCGCAAAAATCCGGCCACTGGCAAACGCGTCCGCTTGTCCGCCGCGAACCAGTGGACGATCACTCTCCGCGCCAACGCGCCGGTCTCTGAGCAAGGCGAAAAAATCACCCTGGCCGCCGTCCAAACGGGCGACATCATCCGCTTCCGCGGCGTGATTAATCGCACGCAAAAAACTGGACAAGCCACGGCACTGGCGGTCGTGACTGACAAATTCTCTTCCCTTTTGGAACAGGAATAAAAAATTTTGCCCGCAAATAAATAGCAGGCAAAAGCGCCCCGCCTGATCGCGGGGCGCTTTGCTGGCCGGGAAAATATGTTCCAGCCTTGTTTTTTTTACGACCGAAAGCTATAATCAAAAAAGATTAAAATCTCTCCGGCAAAAACATGGACATCATCCGCGTGGAAAATCTGACGAAAAAATTCAAAAACTTCACAGCCGTGGATAACATCAACTTCACGGTCCGGCCGGGAGAAATTTTCGGCTTTCTCGGCCCGAACGGCGCCGGCAAATCCACCACCATCAGCCTGCTCACCACCCTGCTCCAGCCGACTGGCGGCCGCGCCTGGGTCAAAAGTTTTGACGTGGTTTCCGACCGGGACGCGGTCCGCCAAAATATCGGCTTGGTTTTTCAGGATCCGTCCCTGGACGAACGGCTGACCGCGGAAGAGAATCTCCGCTTCCACGCCCGCCTGTACCGCGTACCCGCCGCCGCCTATCCGGCCCGGCTGGAAGAAGTCTTGCGGCTGGTTGATCTTTGGGATCGGCAAAAAAATCTGGTCAAAACTTTTTCCGGCGGCATGAAAAGGCGCCTGGAAATCGCGCGCGGCCTGATCCATTATCCGGCCGTCTTGTTTTTGGACGAACCGACCCTGGGGCTGGATCCGCAGACCCGGACCAATCTTTGGGATTATATCCTCAAGCTCAAGCGCGAAAAAAACATGACGATCTTTATGACCACGCATTATCTGAACGAGGCCGAATACTGCGACCGGATCGCGATCATTGATCGCGGCCGGATCACGGCCCTGGATACGCCGGCCAACCTGAAAAAAGCTTTGGGCGGGGATGTCATCACCCTGCAGTCCGTCCAGGCCGCGCGCTTAATCGCGGAAATCAGGGAAAAATTCCAACTGGCCGCGGAGGAAAAAAACGGCGAAATCCTCTTGAAAATCACGGCCGGAGAAAAATTCCTGCCCCGCTTGCTAGCCCGCCTCCACACGGAAATCAGCGCCGTCACCTTGAGAAAGCCGACCTTGGATGATGTTTTCCTTAATCTGACCGGCCGGCAGATCCGGGAAGAAAACGCGTCCCCCAAAGACCGCTTGCGCGCCCATAACCGAATGCGTGGTCCGAAATAATATGCTCATCACGATTTTTACCATCTGGCAGAGAGAAATCATCCGCTACGGGCGGGACAAAACTCGCATTGTCGCGACTTTCGTCCAGCCCCTGATGTTTCTCGCCATTTTCGGCACCGGCCTGCGCCAGACTCTGGCCACCGGCGATTTCGGCTTGGACTTCCTCCAATTCATGTATCCGGGCATCATCGCCATGAGCGTCATGGGCGTGGCTTTCTTTTCCACGATTTCCACGGTCTGGGACCGGGAATTCGGCTTCCTGAAGGAAATCCTGGTCGCGCCCGTCAGACGCTCGGCCATCGTCCTGGGCAAGGTTTTCGGCGCCGCCAGCCTGGCCGCTTTCCAGGCGCTCATTCTCCTGGGCCTGTCGCCTTTGATCGGCGTAAAAATTCAACTTCTGGCCCTGCCCGGACTGCTTTTTTTCATGATCCTGATCGGCCTGGCCATCGCCGCCCTGGGCCTCTTGATCGCCTCCCTGATGAAAACGACGGAAAGCTTCGGCTTAATCATGCAGATCCTGATTTTCCCGATGTTCTTCATGTCTGGCGCCTTTTTCCCGCTGAACAGCGCGCCAATCTGGATGCGGACTTTGTCCGGATTCAATCCGCTTTCATACGGCGTGGACGCCTTGCGACAGATCCTGCTGGCCAACCAGGCAACGCCGGCGATCCTGGATAAATTCACCTTGCACTCTCCGATCATGAACGCAGCTTTTTTGCTGGCCTTTTCTTCTCTGGCGGTCAGTGCCGCGATCCTGGCTTTCAATAAAAAAGCCTAACGGCGCTCATAAGCGAAAAAAATAAAAAGCCGGATATTGCCCAAGGCAACGTCCGGCTGTATTTTTTTCATGGCCTGACAATCAGCGTCCGCCGCCGGCTGGCGGCCAGCCAACGGAGCAAATTCCGAATGTCGTTGATGTTAACTTTTTTAGTTTGAGCGCGATACTCCCGTAAAGAAATTATCCGTTGATGGCAAGACAAGTCCCAAAGCGCTTCACTGCACACTTCCCGGCCGTTCGGATCATGCATGCGCTGGCTGGCCAGGATATGATTTTTCACCCGGACGAGCAGATCGGCGCGGCTGGCCAGGCTAGCCAGGCAAGCATCAACCGCCTTGCCGATCTCATCAACAGCCGCCAGGTCAAAAGCGGGGCAAATGACGCTAAACACATAAAAATGCCGGAAATTTTGATAAGATACGTCAAGGTCATAAGCCCAACCGTGCTTTTGGCGGATTTCCTCGATCAGCGCCCGATTCAGCATTTTTGATAAAAACGAGACAGAAAGCTCGGAAAAACTGCCGGGAATCCTGGCGACGGTTTTGTATGATCCGAAATTAACGGCCGAGTCCGGCAATTTGAAGACCTGGCTTTTTTCCAGTGGCCGCTTGACCGACCGGAAAGGGCGAGGCAGAACCGTCCTTTTTCCCGGCTTGATTTTGGCCAAAGGACTTTTGCTGATCAAGCCGATGATCCGTTTCCGTGATAATCCGCCGATCGCGACCAGGCTGATGTTAGCGGGCGTATAATGCTCGTCATAATAAGCCTGAAGATCCGAACGGGCGATCCGGGCAATGGAGTCAAGGCGGCCGATCGGACAGACCGATCTTTGCAGCCAGCAACCGGCATAAAGCGCCTGATGCTCCTGCCAAAGCAGATCATACTTGAACTGCAAGTTGAATTTCTGGTAAAACTCTTCGATGATTATCCGGCGCTCCTTTTCCAAATCAAGATCATCAAATTGTGCCTCAATCAGCATTTTTCCGAAAATATCCAGGGCGGGCGCGATCTTTTTTGGATCAGAAGGCGCCACAAAATAGAAAGAGACATCGGCAAAGCTGGTGCGGCCCAAAGAGACTGATCCGCCGAAATTTTCAAAATAAGCAAAAATTTCATCAGTTCCCAGGCCAGTACTCGCAGAAACAAGGTGCTCCACAAAATGGGCCAGACCCTCAAGACCGGCCGGATCCTGCTCAGCGCCGCTGTGGACCAGAAACCCCATTGCTTCCCAGGTTTTACCAGGCCAATGGGTGGAATAAATTGATAATTGGTTGGATAAAACCGATTTTTCAAATTCAGCGTACGGATCCCACATGTGCTTATCCTCCTCTCCTGATTTTTTTATTTTCAAAAAAACAATAGCGTCCAACGACCATAGCACTGATTTTTATAAACTGTCAATAAGCAATGGACAGGTGTAAAAGTTTTATAGAAATGTCCTATTTGGCGTTTTTTAGAAATGTCCTACTTGGACACTTTTGTTAGTTTTTTAAGATATTCCAGATTGTTGATTTGGCGCCAAGAATGGTTGGCTGGTGGTATA
>Ga0210051_1007473_pt1 | contig 10173 bp, 11 predicted proteins | sample CryGey092014_all_FD_185464 | JGI IMG/M metagenome (GOLD analysis project Ga0210051, IMG submission 185464) | Groundwater microbial communities from aquifer - Crystal Geyser CG23_combo_of_CG06-09_8/20/14_all (SPAdes) (version 2) | ecosystem: Environmental > Aquatic > Deep subsurface > Groundwater...
ATACCGCCGGCCAATCATCCTTGGCGCCGGATAGCCCAAATGGAGTATCTTAAAAAACTAACAAAAGTGTCCAAGTAGGACATTTCTAAATCCCCCAAAGTAGGACATTTCTATTTCACCTTTACATAGGCGTGTTTTTTATTGACATTTTTAACGCAATTTGCTATGGTAAAAGACTAAAATTATTGCTCTTTAATTATGAACCCCGTTAGAAATTTGGTTAGCTATAAAAAATGACGAAATTTTTAGTGGGGGGAAGGAGGCAGCCATGCCTTATATAGAAAAACCGCCTTGGGAAATCACCTTTGCCGAATATTTGAAAATGACCAAAAAAGAAAGGCAGAAACTTCGGCAAATGGTTTTGGCGGATGAGGGCGTTCGGGCCCTGATAAAAAAACATATAATTAAAGAAGGATGTTGCTGGATTTTGATTTGCGGAACGAATGAATATATAATGGGCCTTGCTTTTACCAAAGGGCAAATTTTGCCCCCGCAAAAAATCAGCCATTTCGCCAGTAATAGAAAAAAAGCGCCTTTTGAATTTAGGGCCAGCGATCAGGATGTCCAGGAGATAATAAGCCGGCTTACTTAAGAGTCGGCTTTTTTATATCCTTGATTTATTCTAATTTAATGGTAAAATGGACTTAGTTATAAAGTTTATAAAGTTAAAAGTTATCACCGCTAAAGCGGGATCCCGCCAGCAATTAAAATAAAATAAGGTGGCGGGATAAAGTTGTTAATTTAACCCGGACTTTTTACCCCGTTAGAAATAATGCCCCGTTGCCTTTCCCTGTTGGAGAAATACAATTTTTTAACGGGGACTACATCGGGGTTAGATTTTAGAATAATTTTAACGGGATTTCTAACGGGGTTTACTTTATAAACTTTTAACTTTTAACTACGTTTATGGCGACATTATATAGAAAATACCGGCCGCAGAATTTTACGGAAGTGGTCGGACAAAATCATATTAAAGTTACGTTGGAAAACGAAATCCAGAGCGGTCGGATTGCGCATGCTTATCTTTTCTGCGGACCCCGGGCCGTGGGCAAAACTACGATCGCTCGGGTGATTGCTAAGGCGGTTAATTGCTTAAAAAGAAAAGAAGGGGAGAGCGAGCCCTGTAATAAATGCGAAGTGTGCGAGGAAATTACGGCCGGCCGGAGTCTGGATATTATTGAAATAGACGCGGCTTCCCATACCGGCGTGGATAATGTCCGGGAAAATATTATCACCTCGGCCCGCACCGCTCCGTCCCGTTGCCAACACAAGGTCTTTATCATTGACGAAGTCCATATGCTCTCTATTTCCGCTTTTAACGCTTTATTAAAGATTATGGAAGAACCGCCGGCTAAGGTTATTTTTATCCTCTGCACCACTGAAATCCACAAAGTCCCGACCACGATTATTTCCCGCTGCCAGAGGTTTGACTTTCGGCGGATAGGCGTTAATGATGTGGTGAAAAAATTAAATTATATTGTCAGCAAAGAGGGAATAAAAATAAACAAAAAAATTCTGGAGTCAATCGCCAGAAAATCCGAAGGTTATATGCGGGACGCGGAGGGGCTTCTCGGCCAGATTGTTTCTATTGGCGGTCGGGAAATTACGCAGGCCGAAGCGGATTTAGTCATACCGCGAAGCGATTTGGGCGAGATTATCAACTTGATCGGCTATTTAATAAGAAAAGACGCGGGGAGCGGCGTCAGGTTAGCCAATAAATTAGTGGATGAAGGGGTTAACTTAGCCGCCTTTGTCTCCGATTTAATTGAAGTTTTAAGGAAAATAATGCTGGGAAAAATCAGCGCCGGCAATTTAGCGCTGGAATTCGGCGAAACTTTGGAAATAAAAATTAACGAAGTTTCGCGCGAGCTTACTTTGGAGCAGATTATTTTATTTATAGAGAGATTTGTAAAAGTTAAAAATGAATTAAAAGACAGTTTTATAACCCAGTTGCCCGTGGAACTGGCTATTACCGAGCTTTGCCTGATTAAAGAGGTTACTGCCCCCAGAAACGTTCCAATTGCGCCAAAACCACTGGCCGGAGCGAACCCGAGGCCGGTTTCTAACCCCGGACCCGCTTCGGCTGATATGAACTTAGAGGAAATAAAAAATCGTTGGCACGAAGTTTTGGCCAGGGTAAAAAAATATAACCATTCCTTGTCTTTTATCCTGCGGGTCTGCCAGCCTCGGGATATAGCCGGACGCGAGCTTTGCCTGGCTTTTAAGTATAAATTCCATAGAGACCGAGTCAATAATATCCAGGTCAAGGGATTGGTAGAAAATATTTTGTCTGAAGTTTACGGCCAGCCCCTGTCTATCCAGGCCATAATTGATGAAACTTTGGAAATAAACAGTAATTCTTTAGTGGCGCCAGTGGCCGAAATTAAAGAAGACTCAAGTAAAAAAGAAGGCGAAGCAGAAAGGAATATGCTTGATAATCTTTTAAAGACTTTTGGCGGGAAGATTGTGAAATAGTTTTTGGGAGATCGTCTAAAGGCCCCGCCTAAGCGGGGTCCCGCTGCGGCGGGATAGGACACATCTATATATGTATTTCGTTTATATTCTACAAAGCTTGAAGGACTTAGGGTATTATATAGGTCAAACCGAAGATTTAGATGATAGAATAAAAAAGCATAATAAAGGTTTGGTAAAATCAACTAGATCAAGAAAACCATTTATATTAATTAAAAAAGAGTTTTTTAATACAAGAGGGGAGGCAAGGAAAAGAGAAAATTATCTTAAAAAATTAAAGGGAGGTAATGAATTCAAAAAGATTATAAATAATTCGGAGGTCGTCTAAAGGTAGGACATCAGGTTCTGGCCCTGATAATTTAGGTTCGATTCCTAACCTCCGAGCATAAAAAGTTTTACTCAATTTTGGAATTAAATTCTTTAATCTACTGGAAGACGGAGAGCCGCCCCTGTAAGGCCGTTAAGGTCGAATTGGCACCGAGGAGTCTTCGATTCCAAGTCTCCCAGCCAATATTTAGATATGAAATCTTTGCTAAAAAAGACATCTTGGGTTTGCTTATATCTGGCGGCATTTTTGGCCTTTTGCTTTGCCGTAAAATATTTTTCAGAAAAAAATCTACTTTCCGCTTTTATCGCTCTTTTGATTTCAATGCTGGCTTAATTAGTCAGTATTTTTAATAATGAGGCGTTGATAGCGATTATTGCCCTAATTCTGTCAAATGAAAAACCGCTTAAGGAACTTTGAAATTGTTCTGATAAGCGGTTTTTGCCAAATTATGGCATTTGTTTTTCTGTAGGATCGATCTCGAACTCGGATGGGGAATCTTTTGGGGTGTATTGCGGCGGCACCGGGCTCAAAGAGACGAGAAGAACATCGTCTCCTGTGGTCGGCTTTTGCCTCCTCTTAAGTTGGGGCAGATCCCCCTTTTCTACTTTTTTCATCACGCCTCCTTTTTCGTAAAGGAAAGGTTAACTTCTGTTGGATTAAAATATCTTAGTATAAAATCAGGCTGCTGTCAATAGAAGAAAAATTATGCTATAATTTAAAACATGAGCCCCGTTAGAAATTTGGCTGAAAATAATATAAGGTCTCCCTTAACAAATATGATGCTTTTGCCGCGGCATGGGTAAAAGGTATTTCAACAACAGATTAAAATATCATTATGTATGATGGAAAATTGAAACAGTCAATTTTAATTTTTTGCCTTTTGCTTCTCTTTTGGGCCAGCGGAGCCGTAGTTGATACGGCTTTGTGGGGGCATGAGACTTACCTTACGCCGAGCTGGCTTGTTAAAAATTTGCCTCTATTCTGGCTGGTTTTAAACCAATTCTTATTGCCTTTACTGGTTTTACTGGTCATAAAGCCGAAACTTAATACCCTTATTTTATATTTATCCGCGGCTTTTTCCGGCAGCGTTTTATGGGATTTAATTTATTCGGTTTTGACTAGGGGAGAATTAGTGAGCGACAGTCTGGAAAGGTGGTTTACCCTTGATTTTTTAAATCTGGTAATCGGGGTCGGGGAAGCGCAGGCAATTTATTTTCATATTTTTCGGCTTTTGGTAAGCGCCGCGCTTTTTTACTGGTTTTTCCGCCGCCTGGTTAGAGAGTATTCATCTCGGCCTTAAAATATGATAAAATATTACTATGGCAGAACAAAATTTTAAAAATGAAGAAATAAGAGAAGAAGCTAAAGCTCCCGTTTCTGGCTCGACAGATAAAAAATTGGCTTTGGGGTTATGGCTGATTGAAAATAGAAAGCGCTTGCGAGCGGCTTTAATTGTCTTTTTAGCAGTAGTAGCCGGAATTTCCTGGTCTTATACCATTTACGGCTTTACTTACTATATTGCCAAAGGAATGAACGAGGATGAAATTTTAGCCAGACAGATTGTCCAGAACTGGGTGGCCGGGCATGATTATATTCTAAAACTGGCTCCGGCGGACCTTATTTTTTCTTCGCCGCAAGTTTTTAAGGCCAACGAAGACAAATATGATTTTTTGGTTGAAGCGAGGAACCCTAACCCGAGGCATTGGGCCAGCTTTAGTTATTGCTTTAAGCAGGGAGAAAAAGAGGTTGATTGCGGACAGAGCTTTATTCTGCCAGAAGGAGAAAAAGTTGTTTCGGCTTTAGCCGAAGTATTTAAAACAAGGCCGACCAGCTTAAATTTTATAATAAAAGAAATTTCCTGGGGCAGGATTAATCCCCACCAGTTTCCTGATTGGGAAAATTTTCGCGACGAGCGCCTTAATCTTACCGTGGAAGGCATAAAATTCACCCCGGCTTCGGGAAGCGGCTTATCGGAAAAATTAAATTTGAATAATTTGGAATTCACTATTACTAATAAAACCCCGTATAATTACTGGGAAGTCCCTTTTAATATTCTTCTTTACCGGGGGAGTTCAATCGCCGGGATAAACAGGTATACCGCCTTAGAATTGATGTCAAGAGAAAAACGCAAGGTAGAGATAAGCTGGTTGGGCGGCTTAAGCGCTTCTGATGACATAAAAATTGTTCCGGAAATTAATATTTTTGAAGATGATATTTATATTAAATACGAAGGAGGAATAGGAGAGGAGAAATGAAACGAAATCCTAACCTCTAAATCCAAAATCCAAAATTTTAAATCCCAAATAAATTCAAAATTCAAATAATCAAACTTTAGAATCGTTTTGTATTTTGAATTTAATTATTGTCCCGCCACATTATTATAAGATTTATAGTGGGCGGGATCCCGCCAAGGCGGTGATGGTTTATTTAGAATTTGTAATTTTGAATTTGGTGCTTAAAGTTCATTATGTTCAATAGAATACAATTGTATTTAAAAAACTTTGACTGGATAATGTTCTCGTCTGTTTTTTTATTGGCCTGTTTTGGGTTGGCGGAAATATATAGCGTCGCTTTGGGCCAGGAAACGGTAAGTTTGCTTAATTTTAAAAAGCAGATTTTTTTTATTGGCGCCGGCGTTCTGCTTCTGTTTTTTTTCTCTTTTTTAGATTACCATTTTCTAAGGAACTCAAGCAATTATCTCTACCTTCTGGGAGCGGCCGCCTTAATTGTTGTTTTAGTTTTCGGAGAAACAGTCAGGGGTACGCGTGGCTGGTTTTTTTTCGGCGCCTGGAGTTTCCAGCCGGTGGAATTCATAAAAATTATTTTAATAATATTTCTCGCCCGCTTTTTCTCGGTTCTGGCTACTCAATTAAGACCGTGGAAGCATCTGGTTTTATCCGGCGCCGGCGGCCTCACTTTTATAATTCTAATCCTTCTCCAGCCTGATTTTGGCTCGGCTTTAATTTTGCTTTTAATTTGGCTGGTGATGGTCATTATGGCCGGATTTAACAGGAAACATTTTTTAATTATTGCCTTAATTCTTCTTACTGTTCTTTCCGGCCTCTGGGTGTTTTCCTTCCAGGACTACCAAAAGCAGCGCGTCCTTACTTTCCTAAATCCTTCCTTTGATCCCCTAAACCAGGGCTACAACGTGGCCCAGGCCATAATCGCGGTCGGCGCCGGCGGGCTTACTGGCCGAGGTATAGGTTTTGGCTCCCAGTCCCAGCTTAAATTCCTGCCCGAAGCCCAAAACGATTTTATTTTCGCGGTTATTTCCGAAGAACTGGGATTTTTGGGCGTGGCGCTGATAATCTTATTTTTCGCTATTTTCTTTTACCGCTGTCTTGTAAGCCTCAACAAAGTAAACAATGATTTCGGCATATTTTTTATTTTAGGCGCCGTGGGCTTGATTTTTATGGAAATGTTTATTAATATTGGTATGAACATAGGAGTTTTGCCCGTGGTAGGGATATCCCTGCCTTTTGTTAGTTATGGCGGCAGCGCTATATTTTCCGCTTTCATTTTAGTCGGTATTATAGAAAGCATTATAATTAGGTCAAAGATTAATTACTAACTGACCACTACGAATATACGAATAAACTCTTAAGAGGGGCGAGACGGCTTAAGAAGGCAAAGAAGGGCGAGAAGGAAAGGGGGGGAAATTTTTCCCTTCTTCCCCCTCTAATCCTTTTTAAGCCTTCTTAGCCTTATTTCCCCTCTAAATCTAATTTGTAATTCGTAGGGATATAACTATGACTAAGGAAATAAAACTAGAGGCCCAAATTAGAACTAAGGAGAACGGAAAGCCGAAAAAAATAAGAAGCCAGGATTTTATTCCGGCGGTTTTGTATGGTCCGGGAGCGGACAATAAAAATTTAAAAATAAAAAAAATCGATTTTGAAAGAGTTTTTTCTCAAGCCGGGGAATCAAGCCTGATTGATTTAACGATTTCTAAAGAAAAACCAGTTAAAGTTCTAGTCAAAGAAGTGCAGAAAGACCCTCTAAAAGACAAAATTATCCACATAGATTTGTATCAGGTGGATATGAATAAAAAAATCACGACTGAAATCCCTTTGCATTTTATCGGCGAATCCGCAGCGGTAAAGGAACTGGGTGCGGTTTTAGTAAGAGACATTGACAGCGTGGAAGTAGAGTGTTTGCCCGGAAACCTAGTAAGCCATCTTGACGTTGATTTGTCGGTTCTTAAGAATTTTCATGACGCCATAAAAATAAATGACTTAAAACTGCCGGCGGGGATGGAGTTAGTCAATGAAACAAATGATATTGTGGTTAATGCGATAGAACCGAAAGCTGAAGTTGAGGAAGTTCCGGCCGCAGCCATCCCAGCCGAAGGCGAAGAGGCAGAAGCCGGGGAAAAAGAAGAGGCCGGGAAGAAAGAAGAAACCCAGACACCGGTTAAAGAGGGCAAGAAGAAAGAATAAACCCCGCACCTTTTTACCGTGGAAATAAAAATTTTCGATGAAATTAAAATCCCTTTAAAAAAATCAATACTTCAAACTCCGCCCGGAAAAGGTGCGGGGTAAAGCTTTAAATAAACCCCGCCGCTCGCGAGCGGCGGGGGAAAAGGAGGATGGTTATAAAAGATCTCAAAAATTTTTCCGTCTTAAAAGAGAAGAAAGAGAAGGCAACAAAAAAACCGCCGGTTACAACTGGCGGGTCATTTGTTATGTTTTTATTATTATATTTTCAGTTTTGGTCTTTATCGCTTTTACTTATTTGATCACTTTTTATCCGGACCTGTTTAACAAAGTCGGCCGTAACTTAAGTCTTTTGGAAAAAAGCCAGCCGGCAGCCAACGTTTGCCCCGGCTGCCTGCCCCGTTCTATTGACGGCTATCCGGTCCCGGCCGGGCAGGAAAATTTATTTCCCGTGGCCATAGTTATAGACAACCACCCGGCCGGCCGGCCGGCTTTCGGCCTCGAGGAAGCCGATTTGGTTTACGAAGCCGAAGCCGAAGGTGGAATTACGAGGTATCTGGCTTTTTTTGCCAATAACGAGGAAGTAAAAAAAATCGGGCCAATAAGAAGCGCCCGGCCTTATTTCGTTGACTGGGTTAAAGAGATGTCTGCCCTCTTTGTCCACTGCGGCGGCAGTCCGGAGGCTTTAGCCAAAGCGTATAAAGAGAATATTTTTGACTTTAACGAATTTTACCAGGGCTCTTATTTCTGGCGCGATAGCCAGCGGCCAGGCCCTTATAATATTTTCACTTCTTCGGCTAATTTAAGTAAATATCTGGAAAGCAAAAATTTAACCGAAGGCAAATTTTTGAGCTGGCAGTTTAAGGAAGAAGCGCCAGTCAGCGCCGAGCCGAAAGATATAGAAATAGGTTTTAAATCTCCTGATTTTGTGGTAAAATGGAAATATGATGAAATAAATAATGAATATATCCGGTATCTGGCCGGAGAGGTTCAATTTGACGGCCAGGGCAGCAGCGAAATCCGGGCGAAGAACATTATTGTCCAATCTGAAGAGGCAAAAGTTCTGGATAAAGAGTTAAGGTTAAAAATTGAAACTCTGGGTTCTGGCCAAGCGGTTATTTGTTTAGACGGTGGCTGCCGGGAAGGGGAGTGGCAAAAGAGCAGTCTCTCCGCCCGTACCAGATATTATGTTAACGGGGAAGAGGTAAAGTTCAACCCCGGGAAAATCTGGATAGAAATAGTGAGGCCGGATTTAGAAATAATTTACTAACTCCTACGAATTACGAATTTATTATCACCGCCTTGCCACGCCCCGCCAAAGGCGAGGCTCCGCTAGAGCGGGGCCGTGGGGCGGGATCCCGTTTACCCCGCCAATGGCGGTGGCCCACATAAATAACCACCGCATTTTGCGGGGTCCCGCCTTCCACGCCCCGCCAAAGGCGAGGCTCCGCTATAGCGGGGCCGAGGGCAATAATTGAATAAAGAGGCGGGATAATAAAGTGGCGGGACGAATATACGAATACTAATTTTGTTACTAATAAAATACTAAGATGAAAAAAATGAATTTAAAGGGGTTTACCCCATTAAATACTGCCAAGGGCAATTTAACGGGGTTTACCCTAATAGAACTTTTAGTGGTTATTTCCATTATTGGCTTTTTAACGGTGGCAGCGGTTTTTAGTTTTAATATTGTGAGAATGCATTCCCGGGACGCCATTCGGGCCGGAAATGTCGCTACTTTAAGCCGGGCCTTGGCGATGTATATAAATGATCAGGGTAGCTATCCAATTTCCTCCGGGGAATGCTTAAAGGCGGATAGCGGCGCCGGTAAAAATCTGCTTGACGCAAAAGTAATAGTAGGCGTTCCGACTGACCCGCTGTGGCCGACAACCGCGCCGCCGGATATTAATGAAGACGGCTATGCCCAAGGCGCTTCTAATAATTTTTGTTATTATTACACCGGTACTAATAAATATTATTATATCAGTTACTACCTGGAATCAAATTCAAAGTCAGGTTCAGCCGGCATTCATGTCATAACTCCTTCGGGAGCGCAAAATTAAACAATTTTCACACCTTTCTGCGCCGGCAGGCAAGGGGAAGAGGTGTTAAAGGTGGAGGATAAAAAGAAGGAGAGAATGGAAAATTTAACTAGTCTAAAATTAAGAAAGATAACTTTTATTATTCTGGCTGGCTGCTTAGCGGCAATTTTTTTTTCGAGCTTTAATTTGATCATCGCTAAAAGCCGGGATGTAAAAAGAAGAGTGGATATAAAGGTTCTCGCTAAAGCCCTTGACCTTTATTATGACAAGTACGGTTATTATCCCGCGTCTGATGACGACCACCGGGGCTGGGATCTTACTTACGAGGAAGGGGAAATCCGTTTCTTAGATATTTTAAGGCAGGAAGGCTTTATAGATAAAATTGTGGCTGACCCGATAAATAACGTTACTTTTCTCTACCGCTACCAGAAATATCCGGCCGGAAGCTTTGGGTGCGACCAGTCTTTTTATATCCTGCAAATTTTGAATTTTGAACTGTCAACTAATGATATTGGCCGGGGAATATGCCCAGAAATGGACTGGGGTAAAGATGCGCCGAATGGCTACACAATTCAAGCGTTTGACTAGGTATGCCTAACAAAAAAGTTTTGTATTTGTTAAAAATGAAAAATAAAGCGGTAGAAAATCCCAATGACCAAGCCCAAATTTCCAATAAAACTCCAAATCCCAAGCCAAAAAATTATAATTCAGCAAAAAGAACCTTGAAGTACTTTTTATTTGGGATTTTATTGGAAATTGGGATTTAGAATTTTGGATTTTAAGATTTATTTTTGATTATTTGTTAAATGTTTTAGATAGTATTTTCTATAATCACAAGACGATTACGACCGGCCAGGTCCTTTACAATTTGAATTTTGGCTTTAGGCAGCTC
>Ga0210051_1007478_pt1 | contig 10168 bp, 20 predicted proteins | sample CryGey092014_all_FD_185464 | JGI IMG/M metagenome (GOLD analysis project Ga0210051, IMG submission 185464) | Groundwater microbial communities from aquifer - Crystal Geyser CG23_combo_of_CG06-09_8/20/14_all (SPAdes) (version 2) | ecosystem: Environmental > Aquatic > Deep subsurface > Groundwater...
TATATACTTCCACCTCGCTAACACCTAATTGTTTGGCTTTGACTAAAGCTTTCTCGGTCGCAACCGTAGCAGCATAGGGTGTCGACTTACGGGCACCCTTAAAACCCAATGATCCGGCTGATTCCTGTAGCAACACATTCCCTTCAGAATCGGCAATAGACACCACGGTGTTATTGAATGTCGACAAGATACTTACCCTTGCTTTTGATTTAAATGTTTCTTTTTTTACCATATATTATTTCGTTAGAATCAAGCTCTGCTTACTTTGCTTTCTCCTTAGCTTTTTCGGTAACAGTAGTTTGTTTTCTCGCCAGTTCTTCTTTCTTTAAAGCACCGATTGTTACTCTTTTCCCTCTTTTTGTCCGCGCATTTGTTCTTGTTCTTTGCCCCCTGACCGGGAGATTCATTATATGACGTTTCCCCCGATATGAGCCAATTTGCTTAAATCGTTTAATACTTTCTTGTACCTCTTTTCTTAAATCTCCCTCTACTTTAACTTGAGCATCAATCACTTTTTGAATCTTAGAAATCTCTTCCTCTGTCAAGTCCTTGGCTCTCTTAGCACTATCAATGCTCGCTTCTTTTAAAACCTTAATCACGTTTTTCCTCCCTATCCCATAAATATGGGTTAAGGCAATATCGGTTCTCTTTTCTTCTGGTATATCAATTCCTGAAATTCTTGGCATGTTTTTTTATATTAACAAATCATCTAAGCTTGGATTTACACAGATTTAGCGCTATCCGGAACTTTATAAAAACTTTTAGTCATGTTGACGCGCTGCGGATTTACACGGATCTTCTTAAATAAATCTGTGAAAATCCGCTGGTAATCCGCGAAAATCCAAATTTTTAACCTTGTCTCTGTTTATGCTTTGGATTTTTACAAACGATATAAATGTGTCCACGACGACAGACAACTTTACACGACCGACATCTTTTTCTTGTTGACGCTTGTACTTTCACTTTTTTAAAAAAACTATTTTATTCTGTAAACAATTCTTCCTCTTTCCTCGTCATAAGGCGTAACTACCAGTCTTACCCTATCCCCCGGTAAAATGCGAATGTGGTGCATTCTCATTTTTCCCGAAAGGATACCTAAACACGCTTTACCGTTGTCCAGTTGAATTTTAAAAGTTGCGTTGGGCAAGTTTTCTAAGACTACTCCCTCTATTTCAACTTCGTCTTTTTTTAACATACAAAATTTCCCCTTCTGCTTTCTCCATCCCCGCTTAACGGGGTTAAAATCAGGGGCCCATCACTAGTTACGGCAATCGTTTTCTCAAATAGCCCTGCTATTTTACCATCTTTGGTTGAAACTGTCCAGCCGTCATTTTCCAAGACGACATCCCCGCTGCCAAGACCATAAATTACCTCAATCGCGATGGTCATTCCTTCCACAAGCTCAGGGGTATCTTCAGTCCTTCCTCGTAGAACTCCCGGGATCAGCGGATCCTCGTGCAGTTTCTTTCCGATACCGTGCCCCGTCAAAATTTTTACTGGTTGATAACCTGCCCCTTCAATAATCTCCTGTATTTTTCCACTTATGTGTCCTACTCTATTTCCTGGTACTGCTATCTTTATCGCTTCTTCCAACGCTTTCTCCCCAGCCGCCAAAAACTTTCTTTTTTCGCCCCCGACATCTCCTCCAACTAACGGATCATCACCTCCTACCATAATTGTCCAAGACAAATCAGTATGAAGAGCCTCCCAAAGCATTCCCAAATCAACTTTCAGTAAGTCTCCCGCCTTAAGAATTTTTTCTTTTCTTGGAATACTATGGACAACTTCATCATTTAAACCGACACAACTCGACCAATGATAGCGGGGGACTGTCTTAAAGGATGGCTCGCCACCAACATTAATAATTCCGTCTTCAATCCAAGAATCAATCTCCAAGGTATTGTTCCCGGGGACAACTTTTTCTAAGACTTCAGTTAAAATCTGGCCTAATTTCTTTCCCCCTTCGGCCATTGCGGCGATTTGTTTCTCGGATTTAATGGAGACTTTAGGCATCGATCAAACCCCGTTCCCTCAATCTCTTCACAATATCTTCAAAAACTACTTCGATCGGCTGATTTCCGTCGATTTCTTCGACCATTCCTCTTTGCCGATAAAAATCTATCATGGGAAGGACTCCTTTTTCGAACCAATCAAGTCGACTGTTTATTTTTTCCGGGGTTTCGTCTGCCCTAACAACTAATTCTCCACCGCAAAAATCACAAACTCCAGTTACTTTTGGCGGTTTCGTTAAGAGGTTAAAAACCTTGCCACATTTACTGCAAGTTCGTCTATTTGTCAGCCTCTTGAACACTTCTTCTCTAGGTAAAGTTAAATAGATTACTAAATCGAGCTTCTGACCTTTCTCCTGTAAGAATTTTTCAAAGTATTCCGCCTGAGAGATAATCCGCGGGAAACCGTCAAATAAGATCCCTTCCAACCTTCCAATCCCATTAAGATACTGACCAAGAATCTCAATCACCAGCTCGTCGGGAACTAATTTCCCGTTATTGACCAGATCGGCGACTTTATAGCCCAGGGAGGTTTGCTCCTTGGCGATGTTACGCAATAAATTCCCCATTTCAACACGGGCTAACCCAAACTTTTCAATTAGTTTTTCTGCTTGGGTTCCTTTGCCTGACGCTTGAGGGCCAATTATTAAAATATTCATCTTTAAAACTTTTCCAGGTATTTTTCATATCCTCTCATTTGTACCATGTTTTCTATCACTTTAAATGTTTCCAAAACAACAGAAACAACAATTAAAACTCCGGTTCCACCGATAGTCAAAGTACTTACCCCTGTGCCACTCTGCATGAGTGAAGGCAAAACGGCAATCGATCCCAAAAAAACAGCTCCTGCCAAGGTAATCCTGGTTAAAATGTAGTTTAAGTAACTGGCAGTTGATACTCCCGGTCTGATCCCTGGAATAAATCCTCCGTGCTTTTTGATTTCATCGGAAATTTTAACTGGGTTAAAGATAACTGCGGTATAAAAATAAGTAAAACCTACGACCAAAACAAAATAAGTAAAATTATAGAAAAAGCCTTGAGGATTAAAAGCGTTAGCTAAAAACAAAGCAACTGAGGCTACTGCTTTATTTGGAACTTGAGATAAAAACCGGCCAACCATTGAAGGGAGCAAAACCAACGAAACAGCAAAAATGATTGGAATCACCCCTGCTTGATTAATTTTAAGTGGCAGAAAGGTCGATTGACCACCGTACATCTTGCCGCCGTAAATCCTTTTGGCATATTCAATCCTTACCTTGCGTACCGCTTCTTCAATAAAAACCACGGAAGCAATAACTGCTAAAGCAAGAGCAACAAACATAATCATATTAAAAATCTTTGTGCTATCAAGAGTCGCTGCGGTTTGCCCAAAAGAAACAGGCAACCGGCCCACAATTCCCGCAAAGATAAGTAAAGAAATTCCATTACCAATGCCTTTGTCGGTGATTAACTCGCCCAGCCACATCAAAAAAAGTGTCCCCGCGACCATCGTGGTAACAATGCTAACTATTTGCAGAGGTGTTACTTGTTGAATAATCCCTTGACTCTTCAACAGAGCAAACATTCCTAATGCTTGGAAAATTGACAAGGGGATCGTTAACCAACGCGTATATTGATTAATCTTCTCGCGGCCGTATTCTCCTTCTTTAGACAGCGCTTCCAACTTTGGAAAAACCAAAGTTAAAAGCTGCAAAATAATCGAGGCGTTAATATAGGGGTTTAAACCCAAAGCCATTACCGAAAAATTAGCCAAAGTTCCCCCGGAGAAAATGTCCAAAAGTCCTAAAAATTGGTTTTGAGAAAAAAGTCTTTTAAGGGCAATCAGGTTTATTCCGGCAACCGGGATATGTGAAGCTAGACGAAAAACAACAAGAACGAGGGCGGTGAACAAAATTTTCTTTCTTAAGTCGGGAATTTTGAAAGCTGTTTGAAACTCTTTCAAGACTTTCTCAACCATTTATTTATCCTCCAAAGGCGCCTTTTTTTTCTTCATGAGCTTGGGTTTTGCAATCGGTTCTTCTTCCTTCTTTTCTTTTTTTTCGATTTTTGGTTTTTCGTTTCCTTCTACCACCCGGCCGCCTACCTTTTCAATCTTTTTCTTAGCTCCTTCAGAGGTGGGGATTAAAACAATCAAAGGAACTTTAACCTCGCCATCACCCAATATTTTGACCCGGGCATTATCAGGAAAGTCTTTAGCTAAAAGCCCTTTTTCCTTTAAGCTCCTAACAGTAACTTCTTCTTGTTCTTTAAAGACATTTAGATATTTAAGGTTGATAACAAAAGACGAAGGCTGTCGTGATTTGAATTTACCTTTTCCCCTAAAAAGGGGTAATCTCTTTAAAAGAGATTTCTTAGTTTTTGTTCCTTCAAAAAAAAGACCAATCTTCCCTCGCGATTTTTGCCCTTTATCTCCTCGAGTGGAGGTATGACCGCCTCTTCCAGAACCATAACCACGGCCAACTCTTTTTGGGCTTTTTTTAGTTGATTTTGGCAAGTCTGACAGTTTCATCTTTAGTTCCTTTCTTTCTTTCATTACCTTTTTTAGATGGTTTTAACCTTCTTAATGCCTCTAGCGTAGCATAAACATTGGTCGCTTGGTTTTTCGTCCCCAAAACCTTGGAAGAAATATCTTTTATCCCGGCAACTTCAACAACAGCTCTTACTGCCCCTCCAGCAATAACACCACTTCCTACTGGCGCTGGTTTCAAAAGAATCTTTGCCGCCCCCCACTTAACCCTGATATCATGAGGAATCGTTGTCCCAACAAGGGGAACAGTAATTAAATGTTTCTTGGCGTATTCAACTCCCTTTGAAACCGCATTGGCAACATTGGCTGATTTACCCAACCCAACGCCCACTCTTCCCTTTCTATCACCCACTACCACAAGTACGGAAAATCCAATTTTATTACCACCTTTAGTTTTCTTGGAAACTCGGTTGACTTGAACAACCTTTTCTTCGAATTCTTTTTCTACTTTTGGTCCAGTATCGCGAAAATCTCTTCTCATTAAAATTCTAGCCCTCCTTTTCTTGCTCCCTCGGCAAAAGCTTTAACTCTGCCGTGATATCGATATGCCCCTCTGTCAAAGACTATTTTTTTGATCTTTTTGGCAGTTACTTCCTGAGCAAATTTTACTCCAAAAAGTCTTGCTTTTTCTGTTTTCGTTTTCGCTTCCATTTCCTTTTCCGCCAAAGTCTTTTTTTCTGACAAACCAACAATGGTTTTCCCACTTTTTAAATCGACTATTTGAGCAAAAAGATGGCGACTGGAGCGGTAGAGAGACAAACGATATCCCTCGTTCCCAAATTTGCTTCTAACCCTAGTTTTTTTTCTCGATAAATTTTCTCTATTCATACAATTATTTTGCAGCAAAACTACCACTAACTTTAGCTGCCATCTTGCCTGGTTTCAATCTTAAAACTTCTCCCTGGTAACGAATTCCTTTGCCTTTATAAGGATCCGGTTTTCTGAACCTTTTTATTTTATCTGCCACCCTCCCGACCTTTTCTTTATCTATCCCCGAAACTTTAATTTTATTTTCGACTACCGCAAGAGTAACCCCTTCCAGAGGAGTGTATTTTATCGGATGGGAAAAGCCAAGAGAAAGTAAAATGGTATTCCCCTCCATTTGCCCTCGATAACCAACACCAACAATTTCTAATGTTTTTTCAAAGCCGTCATTTGTCCCTGTAACCGCATTTGCAATTAATCTGGCAATCGTTCCGTGGGACGATCTGGTCTTTTTATCCTCTTTTAGTCTTTTTACGCTTACTTGCTTTTCGTCGACTGTCACTTCTAAACCGTCTGGTATCGCAACTTTCATTTCTCCCCGAGGCCCTTTTACCAAAACTTCTCTGCCGGTTTTTAAGACGACAGTTCCTTCTTTAAGAATAATTGGTTTAGCACCTATTTTTGACATAGATTAAATTACTTTACAAACAACTTCGCCTCCGAGGTTTTTCTTCAGTGCTTCATCTCCCGTAATTAAGCCCTCCGGAGAAGAAATAATTAATGTCCCCAAACCTCTCTTTAGAACTTTGATATCCTTGGCTTTGACGTACACTCTTCTCCCTGGTTTAGAAATTCTCTTAACTTCTATCAATAAAGGTTTTTCTTTCTGTTCAACTAATGTCAATGTCAATTGTTTTTTCTTTTTGTCTTCCAAGACTTCTATTTCTTCCAAAAATCCTTCCTTCTTTAAAATATTGGCCAGGCTCTCCTTAATTTTGGAATAAGGAGCAGAAACCACTTTATGGCCCGAAAGGGATGCATTCTTTATTCTTATTAGTAAATCAGCAATTGGATCGTTCATTTTAATTAAATTTAATTACCAGCTAGCTTTCTTAATACCGGGAATTTCTCCTTTACTGGCTAATTCTCTAAAACAAAGACGACATAAACCGAAAAATCTCAGATAGCCCCTTGGTCTGCCGCATAGCGAACAACGGTTATGAAACCGGGTTTCGTATTTTAACATTTTTTTATTAGTTTGGTTGACAATTTTTGCTCTTGTGGCCATATTTTTCTCCTTAAGTTACTTAAGCGTTTTTTCGAAAGGCATCCCCAATTCCTCCAGCAATAACATCGCCTTTTCGTCGTCTCCGGCATTAGTAGTAATCGTAATTTGTAAACCTCGAGTTTTGTCGATCTTGGCAAAATTAATCTCACTAAAGACAGTTTGTTCGCTTATGCCAAAATTGTAATTGCCATTGCCGTCAAAACCCTGACGCTTGACCCCGCTAAAATCTCTTACTCTTGGCAAAACAATCGCAAACAATTTCTCCAAAAAAATGTAAGCCCTTTTCCCTCTTAATGTCACCGAAAGACCAATTTCCTGGCCTTTCCCCAATTTAAAGCCGGCAATAGATTTTTTGGCCCTGTTAACTCTTGGCTTTTGTCCAGAAATAGAGGCCAGTTGTGCTGCAACAACCTCGATAATTTTTTTGTCATCCTTCGCCTCTTTTAAACCCATATTTAAAACCACCTTCGTTATTCTTGGTGCAGACAACGGGCTTTTGACCCCCAATTTCTGTTGAAGGCTCGGAACTATTTCTTTTTGGTATCTTTCAGATAAATTCATATTTCTAAATTTCCACCTTACATTTTTGACAAATTCTTCTTTTTTCTTGCTTGCTCTCTTTATCTACTGCCTGGTAACCTACTCTTGTTGTTTTTCCACACTTCGGACAAATCAATATCACCTTAGAGGTATTTATTGGTCGACTTTTATCAATAATTCCCCCTTTTTCTCCTTCTTTTCTTGGCTTTGAATGTTTTTTGAAAATATTTAATCCGCCAACCAAAACCTGTCCGGACTTTTCCAAGGCAATTTCCACTGTCCCGGTTCTGCCCTTATCTTTACCCGCTAAAATTTTAACTTTATCGCCTTTTTTAATTTTCATTAGTACACCTCTTTTGCCAGAGAAACGATTTTTGTAAAACCTGCATCTTTTACTTCCTTGGCAATCGGGCCAAAAATTCTGGTTCCCCGCGGATTTCCATCTTTATCAATTACTACACCCGCATTGTCATCAAAGCGAAGGTAGGTTCCATCTTTGCGGCGAATTTCTTTTTTTGTCCTGACAATGACTGCTTTGACAATTTCACTATCTTTCACAATCGCATTAGCATCAACCTGATCAACAACTGCCGCGACAGTATCGCCCACAGAACCCGCGTCGTGCTTAAAACCTTTATAGACGTGGATTACTTTTAATTTTTTGGCACCACTATTATCTGCTGGCGTAAGAACTGTTCTTAAACGAATCATTTTGCTTTGGCTCCTTTTTATCTTTTTTCTCTACCATAATTTCTACAATCTTAAAGGAAATTGTCTTGGAAACTGGCCTTCCTTCAACAACCTTTACTTTTTGGCCGATTTTGGCTCCAATCTTATTAACAACATGCAGTTTATTAGTTGACCGCACGATCTTACCATATTTGGGGTGGCGATATCTTCTTTCCGTAAGGATTATCGCCGATCCATTCATTTTATTAGAAATAACTGTGCCTAAAATAGTTTTCATATATATTTAAATTATTTAATACTACCTTTCTTCTGGCTCTTTTTCTCCCCTAAAATTGTCTTTATTACCGCCAGTTCATCTCCCTTCCTCTTAAGCGAACTGGTATCCTTAATTCTCGCCATCTTTACATCCATTCCTAAGCGCCAAATTTCTCCTTGTCTTTTCTCTATTTCTTTGGTCAACTCCTCAATAGATTTTGCCTTAATCTCTTCTTTTTGATTCTTTTTCATTGTGTACTACTCCCTCTCTTCAAAAAAAATAGTTTTTACCGATAGTTTAGAGGAGGCTCTTTGAAAAGCTTCTCTGGCTATTTGATCAGCTACGCCGGCAAGTTCAAAAAGAATTTTTCCGGGAGTGACCACGGCGACGAACCCCTTAACATCTCCTTTTCCTGATCCCATTCTCCCTGCGGCTTTAACCGTTATCGGCTTATCGGGAAAAATTCTCACCCAAACCTTTCCTTCCCTTTTAGTAAAATGTGCAATTGCTTTTCTAGCCGCCTCAATTTGCGCTGCTGAAACTAACCCGCGGGTAGAAGCCTTCAGGGCGTACTCCCCAAAATTAATTTGTGAACCACGAATAGCCATCCCTCTGTTTTTCCCTCGGAATGTTTTTCTGTATTTTTGTTTCTTAGGCGCTAGCATTTTCTTCTCCTTGATAAATCCAAACTTTTACTCCAACATAACCTGAACGAGTAAGAGCTGGTATTTCTGCATAATCTATTTTTGCTCGTAATGTTTGCAGAGGAATTTTCCCTTCAAAAAACCTCTCCCGGCGGGCAATCTCTGCTCCGTTAATTCTTCCCGCCAATCGAACTTTTATCCCCTTTGCTCCGGCAGACATTGTTCTTTCGATCGCCTTTTTAATTACATATCGATGAGGCATTCTTTTCTCTAGTTGTTCAGCAATTCTCTGAGCAACAAAATGGGCAGAAACATCCGGATTTTTAACCTCTTCGGGCGAGATCTCTAAATTCTTTTCCGAATCGCGGAGGGAAACTTTTTGACAAAGAGACTTTTTTAGCTCTTCCAATCCACTTCCCCCACGGCCAATAACTACTCCTGGTCGAGTAACCTGGGGAATAATCTTGATTTTATTAATTGATCTCTCAATCCTTACCCCAATAATTCCCGCCAACCGCAAACGTTTCATCAGATATTCTCTTAAGGCAATATCCTCGAGTAGTGTTTTCTTGAAATTCTTTTTGTTGGCATACCAAAGAGAATTCCAAGTATATAGATTACCTAGCCTAAAACTGATTGGATTAACTTTTTGTCCCATTCACCCTCCGTAGTCTTGACGAAGGAGGGCTTGCTTTTTCGCCCCTCGCTTCTTTAATAACTTTAGGTTCTTTGTTTTGTTTAGTCTGGATTTTGCTTTCGGGTTTCTCTTCCTTGCTCTCCAAGGTCAAAAATAGGTGAGCGGTTCTTTTTTTGATTATTCCTCGATCAAACCTCGCCCCATGTGACTTATCCATTCTTTTAAAACTCGGTCCCTCTCCCACTTCTATTGTTTTAATTTTTAAACTATCTTCTTGTTGTTTAAAATTATTGGTTGCATTGGCAATCGCTTGCTTAACTGTCTTTATTAGAAGCTCCGTTCCTCCTTGAGGATAAGAAGACAGCCTCTCAAGAGCTTTTTTGGCCGCAAGACCGCTCAGCCCTTTGGTCAAAAGCCTAAGTTTTCTTGGACTGATTCTTAAATATTTTGCGCTTGCTTTAATTTCCATTTTCTATGTTTTATCCATTGTTCTTTTAACCACCTGTCCGTGCCCCCTAAAGGTCCGTGTGGGAGAAAATTCTCCTAAACGATAACCAACCATGTCTTCGTTTACAAAGACGCTAATAAAAACTTTTCCATTATGAACCAGAAACGTATAACCAACAAACTCGGGCGGAATCTGCGATGAACGTGCCCAAGTTTTAATTGGCTCTTTTTTACCTGCTTGTTTCTGGGCCAATACTTTCCTCGTTAAATTTTCATCAACAAATGGACCTTTTTTACTTGATCGAGACATATTATTTATTTGATAATAGACAGTAGAAACTAGATGTTAGTCCGCCAGCCGGCGGATTGATGTTAGAAGTTTGAAAATTGAATTCTATCTTCTATCCTCCAACTTCAAGTTCCAG
>Ga0210051_1007481_pt1 | contig 10167 bp, 10 predicted proteins | sample CryGey092014_all_FD_185464 | JGI IMG/M metagenome (GOLD analysis project Ga0210051, IMG submission 185464) | Groundwater microbial communities from aquifer - Crystal Geyser CG23_combo_of_CG06-09_8/20/14_all (SPAdes) (version 2) | ecosystem: Environmental > Aquatic > Deep subsurface > Groundwater...
TTTAATAGTGAGGACACATTGGCAAGCCTTTCTCGTTGTGTTTGAGATAGAGCAAGATAGGGGAGTTTGTTTTCCCTAAAGTATTCTTTCACAGGAATACCATCTACCTCTTTTATCTCAAGACCAGGATATATATTATTTCTTTTCACTTCTTCTGTATCACCAACCCTCATGACGATAAATTTATTTTCTATTACTTCAACCTCAATAGGGGGCCTATCCAATCCATCACGCAGTTCATCTGGTAGTGTTATGTGTGTATGATTATCTTTCAAATTTGCAATGAGTTCCTGGAGTAAGTTATAATACTCTTGCTTATCTTTCGCTTTCATTACCTTTGGTATATACTCTCTTACAAGATTATCCCAGTCTAAACCCGGAACATTTTCAAAATTTGCAGAGTTATATTTAACCTCGGTGTATACCTGCATCAAACCCCATATCTTCTCTTGAGGAGTGCCTTTCCACTTATAAGTCTCTTTGATTGCTGTGCTCACAACTTCATAAAACCTCTCATCCTTGCAGAGTTCCTCAAGACCTCTCCAACTAAAATTACTTAATCCGTTTCTGATGGCTTTTTCCACATACTCTAATCCTTTATCAATTTCTTTCGTAGCAGAATAGGTTTTTGTAATCTCCCAATAGATATCTGCTCTCTTTTGGGGATACCTTTCGGCGCATTCAAGAAGACCTTTTCTATGCCTTTCTATTGCATAAAAAACGATTTTTTTAAATTCAGGCGAATTTCTTACGCTCTCTAAATCAGGGTCGTAGTAAAGCGCGTGTGAAAACTGCTTGAATCCGTGTTTGAAGGCATCTTCAAGCCAGATAAGTGTGCTATCCTGTTTACCCTCTCGTCCATAGGTACAAGCCATATTATAATATCCCCAACTGTTATCAAGGGCTATCTCTATCATTCTTTTAAAGAGTTCTCTTGCCCCTTCGTAATCCTTCTCACTCAATCGGGCGTAGCCTTCCACTTCGAGTTTATCAACCTCATTGCTCTGTGCAAATCCAAAAAATGGTATGAATAGTGCAATGAGGATGTATCCTAACCTTTTCAGCATATCCACCTCCTTTTTCTCACAAAAGACACAGAAATAATCCCCCGATTATGCGTTAAAGATGGTTTTTGAGATATAGAGAACATATCAGGTGAAAATATTCCTTACAGTTTTGCCTCCCCGCCATCGGCGGGGTAAAAAAATACGAAGAAGACTATATGAACAATAAGATTGTATTACAAAAAAGAGAAAAAGTCAAGCTTGATTATAGAGATAACTACAAAGATACCAAGATTTTTTCAACAGGGATTTTAAGAGATTGGAAGAAATTCTTCTTTTTCGTTTCTTATCTACCTATCGGTAGACAGGTTTTTTATTTCTTAAGTTCTCTTTCCTGCCTACCGTCAGGCAGGCAATCCCTGTTAAATTTCTCTTTTTTCTTGACAGGAACTCTTAAAAGACTTGTAAGGGGTTCAAGAAAGAAATAAGTCTCTTTAGAGTCTCTTACCTGCCTGCGGTCAGGCAGGCAAGTCACTGTTTTATTTTTTCTAACTTCTTAGTGTCAAATGTCTTATAATCGCCTTCTATTATTTCACAATTGCACTATCGCACAATTATCGAATGAAAATAGTACAAAAATCATTGCGTAGCTTTTTCTGAGTGGCAGCCACTCGTTGTAAACAGCATTTCATTTCCTCCCTTTCGTTATCCAATGGTCATCTCCTAAGTTGACATTTTCAATATTGTTAAATCCATTTCTTTTTAAAATGAATTCTACAAGCCAGGGAGACCAGAGATAGAATTCGTCTTCAAAGTACTTTCCCAATTTTGGAATATGAAATAGTCGTTTTATAAAGCCTTTTTCCGTATCCAACTCCAAATGATAGGAAATCATTACATCTCCAGCCGGATTATGTTCTACCAATGTTCGCCTGTAAGAGGAAAATAAGATGGATATCCAATCTATATCTTGAATAAATATTTCCCCGTCTTTCTTTAGAACCCTTGCTGCCTCCTTCACAGAGTTATCAAAAATATCTATGGAGAAGTGCGGTAGTGGATTGCCGAGATAGGTAAGGAGGTTGAAGGAGTTATCCTCGAATTTGAGTTTTTCTGCATCCATAACAAGAAAACGAGTTTTATAACTCACTTTTTTTGTCGCTTCTTTTGCCCTTTTTATAAAATCTTCCCTATTATCAATACCAGTAGATTCATAGCCGAGTTCGGAGAGGGCAAATGTGGTTACACCCATTCCACAACAGACATCGAATGCCTTTCCCTGCTTTACATTGCTGAATTTTTTCAATAGTTCCATTGTCTTTACTTTTCGTTCTTCTCCTCTCTTTGAGAGTGGGTTATACATCTCGTCATAAAAATCATAAAAAAGTCTATAATTACCCATAAATCCCTCCATTTAGCGTATAATATCAACCACTTTCTTACCGTGCTCTTCGATATTTGGAAGACTCTAACGATGTTTTACTCTCCAGAAATAAGCTCACCAGTTCCAATCTCTCTCAAGTAGCGTTTCAACTTTGCAGGGAAGCTCGGGATCGAGCAGAAGTTCTCTTGCTTCTTTGGCTTTTTTCTCCAGCCTTTTTTCATCAAGTGTCTCCTGGTACCAGAGAAACATCTGCCCTTCCCAGTTTTCTTTGAGTTTAAGGTCTATTTCGTCTATCCAGTGCATTATACCTCCTTTCGTAGAGGAGATTCTCCTATCAATACTGATGTGTCAGCATATAGGAATCGACCATTTTTCTTATGGCACGTGTATGTGCTGGTGTTGTTCCACAGCAGCCCCCAATTATTGATACTCCTATGGCAACCAGTTCTTTAGCCTTTTCTGCAATAAATTCTGGTGTCTCCTGATAGACAGGTATGCCATCTTCCAATTTTGGGGGACCTGTATTGGGTTGAATTATCAGGGGAAGGTTACTATATTTCTTGAACTCCCGGGCTATTTTTATCATATTTTCTATGCCATTACCGCAGTTGGAGCCTATGATATCTGCTCCTGCCATCTCAAGACCCAATACAGCTTCTTCTATATTTACTCCCATTATCGTGTAAAAGCCCCTTGGTGTAGAATCAAATGTCATAGTTGCTATGACAGGAGTTGAAGGGGAGATGGTCTTTGCAGCTTTAATCGCCAGTGTTGCCTCTCTTAGATCGGTCATAGTCTCTATGCATATTATATCAGCACCAGCGTTAATTACCGCTCTTATCTGTCGTTCGAAAGCATTATAGACATCTTCGGAATCAGTATCTCCGTATGGTTTTAAAAGTCTACCACTTGGGCCGCAAGATGCAGAAATGTATGCGTGATTCCCCACGACCCCTCTAACAGCGAGAACAGCATTTCTATTTATTTCCTCTGTTTTATGTTCAAGGGAATAGAGTGAGAGCTTTAAGGGAGATGCTCCAAAAGTGTTTGTTTGGATTATATCCGCACCTGCGTTAAGATAAAGGCTCGCAATCTCTTCTAATATCTCAGGGCGTGTAAGGTTGATGGATTCAGGACATTCACCTAGTTTAAGGTGTGTTATTAACATTGTTCCCATTGCACCATCTGCAACCAGTATTTCCCCTTCTTTTGAGCGTTCAAGTACTTTTTTCATATCAACTTATTTTTATGAGTTTTTTCACACACTCTACTGCACTAGTGGAATCATAACCATATGCATCTGCCCCTATTTCGCGTGCAAACTCTTCTGACACAGGGGCACCACCGATGATAGTCTTTATTTCGCCGGATAAACTCTGTTTGTTTAAAAGGTCTATAACTTTTTTCATACCAAGCATAGTTGTTGTGAGGAGGGCGGACATACCTATGACCCTGGCATTTTCTTTTTTTGCAACTTCTATGAATCTTTCAGGCGAGACATCATTGCCAAGGTCAATAACTTCAAAACCTGCGCCTTTTAGCATAATACCAACAAGGTTCTTGCCAATGTCATGCAGATCACCCTGAACCGTGCCGATGACCACTTTTCCTATAGTAGGAACTCTCTCTTTGATCAGTATTGGCTTCAATTCATCCATTCCTGCATACATTGCCCTCGCAGCAAGCAATACATCGGGAAGGAATATCTCATGCGCCTTGAATTTTTCACCTATTACATTCATTCCAGCAATTAGGCCATTATCGAGAATCTCCTTTGATGGTATTTTCTGTTTTATTGCCTGCTTTGTAAGTTCTAATACCTTCTTATCGTTACCTTGCCTTAAGTTTTCTGCAATCTGCTTCAAGATATCCATTTTATTCCTTTCTTATATATCAAACTACGCTTTCTAATGATTTGTAATTACTTTAAGTGGACTTCGCGACAAGGTTGTAGGCACAAATTCAATTTGTGCCAATCTGTAGGATTCGCATGAGCACGATTTAAAATCGTGCCTACAAGCTTTGCTATATTGAATTTATTGTCTAACAACAGGGATTGGAAGAGAATATAAGAGATAAAAAATATTTTTAGAAAAAAGAATCTCTTCTCCCGCTTTCAGACGGGATCCCGCTTTAGCGGGACAATCTCTTACAATCACTGTTAAAATTTCTCAAATCATTACAATGATTTAATTCTTTCACGACAGGTGCGTCTGGTACATTCATGACAGAACGGGAAATTGTCTTTAAAGTAGTGAATCTCTTTCTGTCCCGCAATCACCACGCCAGATATAGATTTCAGTGGATGCATTAGAAAACTATCTCCCAGTGAGATGCCAATATCTTCTGGATGCAGAAATTCAAAAAGTTTTTTCTGTCCGCTTATATGCCATCCGCAATAACCTGGACTGTATCTCACTACCCTTGTTGAAGTTGTTGCTTTCTTATTTTTAATAAGGTATTTAAAAAAGTGGTTTTCAGTAATGTCACCTGCCTTCTCGGTTCCTTCAGAGGCAACAGAATCTAACATACTTCCCAGGGCAAATTCATTTAATTTGAAGAGTTCATTTATCTTTTGACTCACTTCTTCGCCAAGTGTGACGGCGAAAAGAGCTAAATTAGCTGCTTGTCTAAAAATCTCATCAACGGGTGTAGTTTTTTCGTTTTGTCCTTCTCCACAGTAGATAACCTCAAATTCTGATATAGATACCTCTGATAGGATACCTACAGGAGCGGAAAGTTCGTAGAAAAGGTCTGTTGCTATATTAAGAAGCGCATTGATCTTTTCTGGAGGTTCTGTGCAAGGAGATATGCCCTGGTTTTTTAAAATGGCATCTGCATCTGTCTTTATATCTTGTATTGGAAAGTTGATTATCTCTCGCATGATATTTTTGATACTCCTATAAAGGCATAATTACTTCTGCACAAATTGAATTTGTGCCTACAACCTTGAAGGCAGGCTGTCCATCCCGTAACGACGAGCCTCATCCTCCATAAGTCTTGTCAATTCCCCTTTTATCTCATCAGGAAGTTTTGATGGTTCATATTCCTTTATTACTCTCTTTATTTCTCTGTGTGCCCGTTCACAAAGGGTCAATCCACCTTCTTCCAGCCATCTGGCTCTGTTTGCGCGGTCAATTACTGCTCCTGGAAAGTAATGTTCTTCTCTGAGATAACGAAGTGTATGTTCTGATATCAGCAGATGCTTCTCCTTTAAAAGTTCCTTGAATCTTGGAAGTGAGGGAAAATCCTCTCTGGGCTCAATACCTTTTATCAAGCGCAGGGTCGTTCCGCAGATTTCATTGTCCAAAACCAGTTTTTCGAGGCTCTGACAGCTTTCGAAATCGAGCATACCCGGACCAGATATATTATTTATGCCGGCGAGAGCAGCCAGGGTTGCTCCCATAGACGATTCAAGTCCAGCCTGAGCATCAAACTGCTTTGAATCGCTGAGTGATATGTAGGCCTGAGTTGGCAGGCCCAGGTACTTTCCAATTTCGTTGTAGGCACAATCTATCATCTGTGTCTCTACTGCCCCCGTTGGTGTTGTTTCATAGCGAACATCAAATATGGCAGGCGAACCCCCATACAGAACTGGAGTACCTGGATTGGTAAGTTGGCTTATCACCAGTCCACTTAAGGTCTCTGCAGTATGCTGTACCAGTGTTCCAACCAGTGTGACTGGTGCCATAAATCCTGATAAAGGCATAGATATGTATTCTACTGGAATAGAATAGAGGGCACAGTCAAGCACATTTTGCGATGTAACATCGCTCCATTTTAGAGGTGAAGTCGGACAACAGGAAAATATTGTAAGAGGTTTTTTCGCTAATTCCTCTTTTGTTCCACGTACTACAAGCTGAAGGTCTTTCATTATATTAAACGCCTGAATGGTAAAAGATCCAGTGACAACAGGCTTTTCACAATAGAGAAGACTTAGATAAAGGCGATAACTGTCAGAAATTTTTTCAGTTACATCGGCTGGTATGAATGCTGTACTCTGGGAAGCAATGTTTTCAAGCCTACTTACAACTTTTGTATAATTTATATAATCCGTTGTTGTGGGTCTGCGTATTTTTTCCGTTTCATAGTCCAGGATGTTTAGTGCGGTAGAACCCGGTGTAAAATAGACATTGAATCCTGAAAAGTTATGGGTTTCGTAACCGAGCACATCATAGAGATTAAATGAGCCAGGAGCAGTTTTTAATGCTCTGTCTATAATATCTTCTGTAAGAAATACATGATATTTATTCGGTTCCACCTTTGCACCATAATCTCTCAGCATAGAAAGAATGTCTTTATTGTGTATCTCCACGCCCAGTTTGCAGAGGATGTCCCTTGCTTCTGAAATTATCCTTTCTATAAGCTCGTCTTCTAAAAATTTAACAACAGGTCTCATTACAAAACCCTCTTCTATTTAGGTAATTAAGTCATTAGGTCATTAGTCATTATAGTGTTCACTCCTTATGCCTTACGCCATACGCTCTTCTCTCTTCTCTCTTCTCTCTTCTCTCTTCTCTCTTCAGTCTTCCGTCTTTATCCTTATTCATTCCTCTTTGTGTTTTTCTCTTCTTAACTTCCTTTTTTCTTTTATGGATAATTTTGGTTTTCTTTTAACCGCTTTTTTCACTTTATCTCTTTTCCTTTTCGCGCTCATTTTCATCTCCTCCTTTTTTATTACTTCCATTGAAATCCTACTACCTGGACCATCTCCTCTGGCTACTGCAACAGCAACTTTCTCTCCAACCGCTTCCGATATCTCCGCAACATCTCTATGTGTAAATCCCGGGCAAAGAAGAATTGAGTGGATACCCTCTTCTTTGACAAGTTTTTTACACACTTCAACTGCTTGATTTTGGTCCTTGACCAGTACTGTGAAGAGTTTGTACTTGGATGTTTCAATCACACAGTTGTGCTTCTCTGGCTCTGCATCGGGGGTATGCGCAAGAAAAACCACTTTAAATGCCATATCCATCACCTCCTATCGTAATTTTTATATGGTCAGTTCTTGGATATTTTACTTAACTTATTTATATCCGACAATCTGGATACATCGCCATAATGGAGACAGGTGTGATTTTGATTTAAAATATTTTTTAATTTTCTAAGTCCTTAGCACTAAATACACCTAAATTTCTGTAGTCTTTGAATTTCGATGTTTAAAAAAATCTACCCGTGAAAGGAGTGGGAAGAAGCTGATATTTCCGTTAAATCTTAGAGTTATTATGTCTTAAAGTCATTGGGTCATTGAGTCTTATTGTTATTGAACCGAGATGTTGTGTGCCTTCAGTTTGTAATCTGTAGTCCTCTATTTAAAGTAAAAAAATATTGTTATCCTTGCAAATTTTTTTCATTTCATCGAGCCAAATACTTGATTGAATTTCGCCTATATGGGCTTTCCTTAAAAAGAACATACACAACCTGGACTGTCCTATCCCACCACCAATTGTTAAAGGAAGTTCTCCTCGTAATAGTCTTTGGTGGAAATATAAATTTACCTTATCAAGTTCCCCCTTAATTTTCAATTGTTTCAATAAAGATTTTTTATCTACTCTTATTCCCATTGAAGAAAGTTCCATTGCGCAATTAATTAGAGGATACCAAACAAGTATATCACCATTAAGTCCTCTTTTACCTTCCTCGGTTTCCGTTGACCAGTCATCGTAATCTGCTGCCCTTTCATCATGGGGCTTGCCATTTTTTAATTTTGCTCCTATCCCAATTATAAACACTGCTCCCTTTTCTCGGCAGATGGCGTCTTCCCGTTCTTGCGGCGAGAGGTTTGGGTATTTTTCTTCTAAGTCTTCGCTATGAATGAAGTAAATCTCATCTGGAAGGAATGGGCTTGAAATTTGTTCATATGTTTGACATACTACTTTTTCTGTCTCTTTTATGATTTTATAGATTTTTCTTACTATATATTTAAGAAGTCCTAAATTTCTTTCCTCTTTTTCTATAACTCTCTCCCAATCCCACTGATCAACATAGATTGAATGTAAATTATCTAAACTTTCATCAGGTCTTATGGCGTTCATATCAGTGTAGAGACCTTCCCCATACTTAAAGCAATAATCAGCAAGAGCTATCCTTTTCCATTTAGCCAGGGATTGTACAATCTCGGCTTTTTCGTTCATATTCGTTACATTAAAGCTTATAGGTTTCTCTACACCTGTTAGAGTATCATTAATGCCTGTTCTACTTAGCACGACAATTGGGGCAGAAACTCTTGTTAGGTTCAATTCTTTAGCTAAATTTGTTTGAAAAAAATCTTTGATGTATTTTATTGCTTCTTCTGTTTCTCTTAGATTTAAGTATGATTTGTATCCTTCAGGAAGGGTTAGTCTTCCGTTAGAAAAAGTTATTTTTTTGAGGCTCTGTGTTTTCATAATCCAAGAATATGCATTAACCACACCCCGCCTTTGGCGGGGTAGGGATAATCACACCTGTCTACCGACAGGTAGAGATTTTCACAGAGTGTAAATTCAGACCCCTGTCTTTTTACTTTATCCTTTTTCCTATAGTATGGCACTAATAGTACTTTTCATTTATTCATTAATGTAGGTTATTTTAATCTTTTTGCTTTCCTCATCAAGTTTTTTTAAAATTTCTTCATCTAATTTCCAGCCCATTGCAGATACATTTTCTTCAGCCTGTTTTTTATTCTTTGCTCCAGGAATTGCAACAACTCCCTTTTTCTCTATTAGCCATCTAAGAGCTACCTGCGTGGGTTTTTTGCCAATTTTTTCTGCAAAATCCGTAAGGAGTTCAACAAATTTAATTATCTGAGAATAATTTGGTTCCCTAAAAAGGGGGGCGTCTTTTCGTAAAGAATCATCGGGCTTCTTATTATGTGTGTACTTGCCCGTTAATAAACCTTGTGCGATAGGGCTGTAAGCTATAATCGATATATTACTGGATAAACAATAGGGAAGAATTTCTTTGTCGATTTCCCTCGAGACAAGGTTATACCTGACTTGATTTGAAACAATGAAAGATTCCTTCAATGCCTTTTGAGCTTCCTTTACGAGTGGAACAGGGAAATTTGACACTCCAATATACTTAACCTTTCCCTGTTTTACCAGATCTTCAATGACTGTCATAGTTTCTTCAACAGGCACATAAAGGTTGGGCCAGTGAAATTGATATAAATCAATATAGTCGGTTCTCAGTCTTTTCAAACTTCCTTCACATGCGGCAATGACATCTTGATGTTTTGCATGGGAACCAGACACCTTCGTGGCAATTATTACATCTTTTCTTTTCTCCCCCAGAACCCTACCTATTAAGTCTTCTGAAAAACCATTTCCGTAAGCCTCCGCTGTATCTATCCAGTTAACGCCTTTTTCTAAACTAATCTTTATAGCCTCTACAGCATCCTGTTCTGCAAAATCCTTTCCCCATCCCCAAAATTCTGAACCAAACTGCCACGTTCCCAAACCAATCTTTGTAACTTTCAAATCACTCTTTCCAAGAAACTCGTATTCCATATTTGCTCCTGGATTTATTTATAGTTATAACAATTTTTATCTCTGAAATGGGTTTCTACTTTTTTCTTTTAACTTTTAACTTTTAACTTTAACCTTTATCCTTTTTCCTTTATCTTTTGATCTTCTGTCTTTCCCCTTTTTCCTTGTCTTAAAAACGGGAATAGTGGAAGTGGCTTTCCTTCTTTTATGCGTGTTTTTACCTGTTCTCGCCCAAGAAGCAGAGCAAGCCAGTATTTAAAGAAACCGATACAGAGTCCTATAAGATACCAGCTGATTTGCTCCTTACCACCTA
>Ga0210051_1007482_pt1 | contig 10167 bp, 9 predicted proteins | sample CryGey092014_all_FD_185464 | JGI IMG/M metagenome (GOLD analysis project Ga0210051, IMG submission 185464) | Groundwater microbial communities from aquifer - Crystal Geyser CG23_combo_of_CG06-09_8/20/14_all (SPAdes) (version 2) | ecosystem: Environmental > Aquatic > Deep subsurface > Groundwater ...
AACGTTATTAATTGTTATTAACCTTTCTTAACCGTTTTTTAACTTCTATTAACCGTTTATTAACCTTATAAGGACACACAAGGGAATGATTATATTTAAGGTTAAAGTTGAGATTGAGGTTAAGATTAAGATTGAGGTTAAGGAATGAAATTGAGAAAGATTGGGAAAACAAGATTGAGAAGATTGAGAAAAAAAGATTGATAAGACAAGATTGAAACTATTACCCCATCGAAGTACGAATTGAGTACGAAGTTACGAATTACGAATTTCGTAGTTCGTTAGCCCGCCCCGTTGGATAGCTTAAATTCACCCCGTAGAATAAACCTTGTTTTCACGGTATAAGTGTTAAAAGAATTATTCAACGGGGTAAATGAGCAGTAAAATATTAGGAATTATCCAACGGGGTAAATAAAAAATTCGTAATTAGATAGAATAATAAAAACAAAGATTGAAGAAGATTGACAAGACGAGTCTGTATCAATCTCATTCAATCTAAAAAATGTTGAATATCAATAAATTAGAAAATATAAACGCATGAAACTTCCCGGTATTAAAAGATTAGATGTTTATATTATTAAAAAGTTTCTCGGAACTTTTTTCTATTCTATTATATTGATTATCAGCATTGCTATTGTTTTCGATTTTGCCGAAAGATTAGATGATTTTATTGACGGTCATGCACCTCTTAATAAAATTATATTTGATTACTATTTGAATTTTATTCCATATTTTACTAATCTTTTTACTTCGCTATTTGTTTTTATTTCGGTTATCTTTTTTACTTCTAAAATGGCGCAAAATACCGAAATTATTGCAATTTTAAGCAGCGGAATCAGTTTTAAGCGATTTATGCGCCCTTACTTTATTTCAGCGGCAATTATTGCAGTATTATCGTTTGTTCTTTCAAACTTTGTTATCCCTCATTCAAACAAAAAGAAAATAGATTTTGAATACAGGTATATTCGTAATCCTTATAGAAATGATGAAATAAATATTCATAAGCAAATAGAACCGGGACTTTTTATTTACGTTGAAAATTATTCTGTAGAATCAGATATTGCTTATAAATTTTCCATGGAAAGGTTTGATAATGGACATCTGGTTTCAAAACTTATTTCTGACTTTGCGCAATGGGATAGTACTAAAGAAAATTGGAAATTAAATAATTATTACCTCCGCACCTTTGCAGGCGACCATGATGAAATAGTTCAGGGAACCTCAATGGATATTACACTTAAACTTCGCCCTGAAGACTTTAAGCGTAGGGTCGAAATTGTTGAAACTATGGATTATACACGCTTGAACCAATTTATAGAGGAACAGAAACTTGAAGGCTCCGAAAATATAGAAGCGTATCTGGTTCAGAAGTATCAAAGAATGATTAATCCGTTGAGTATATTTGTATTAACTTTAATCGGACTTTCTGTTTCTTCGCGAAAAGTGAGGGGAGGTATTGGTATGCATCTCGGTATAGGATTATTGCTTAGTTTTTCTTATATCCTTTTTTTGCAAATATCTACAAACATGTCAATTGGAGGCACGTTACTGCCAATTTTAGGTGTAAGCATTCCTACAATTATTTATTCGGTAGTTGCAATTTTTCTTTATTACTTAACTCCAAAATAATGCATTTTTCATTTAGCAGTTTACAACTTAGCAAAGCGATCTCATTTACCCCTTTGGATAATCTTGTTGAATAACGTTTTGCAGCTTGCCGAAGGTGGCGATTTTCAGCACACACTTTCATACGAAGCACTAAAGTTTATATACCCACAAAACTGTCCTACGAAGAACGAAACCGCCACTTTTGGCAAGGTGCTGTTATGCCCAGTGCTGTTGTCGTCCGTGTCGGTAAATAGTCCACTAAGAAAGTTACTGTCTGCCGAGCGAAACGCTGAACTGTTCACCGTCTTTCTGTTTTTTTTTGTCGTGAGTTGGGGCATTTTTAAAAATTTCTTTTGCGTCTGTGTCGGCAGGCAAGCTTATATGTTTGCTTTTTTAAAAAATGTACGGTTCAAAAATAATCAATTAGTTTGCACTGTAAGAGGGGGATGGCACGCAAGCACAATGATGCTGGAAAAGAGTTACCCCCTTCAGTCAAGCTAAGTACGCGGTATAACTTGGCACACGGATGCCGTATTCAAATAAGCCTGTACAGTACTTGACATTTTTGAAACCAAATTTATTAACCTTTTAAAAGAAAAATTTATGAATGAAAAAGAGAAACGATTTTTAGGAATAGATGTCAGCAAGGGCTATGCTGATTTTATCCTGCTTGACAAGGAGAAAAAAATTGTTGAGAAAAATTATCAGTTGGATGATAACAAAGCCGGTCACCAGTTGCTGAAAGAGCAATTGCTTCATCAGGTAAAGCAAGGTTTTAAAGTAATCTGCGGATTGGAAAGCACCGGTGGCTATGAATTAAACTGGGCAAGAGCCATCAAAGAATTATCGGTGAAAGAAACAAATGTTGAAATTTACAAGCTCAATGCCCGTGGCGTAAAACATCAACTGCAAAGCGAATTGAGGCGAACCATTACCGATGGAGTAAGCGCAGAAGGCATTGCAATTTATCTCATCAACAATTACGCTGTCAAAAAAGAGGACTGGCAGAAAAGTTTGCAAAAAGCAACTGCTTTAAGCAGCCGGCAAATGTTCTGCAAATTGATTGTAAGCCAGCAAAAGCATCAGACCGCCAAATACAATCAGTTGGAAAAATTAGTGTATCAGAATTTTCCGGAACTGCTCCAGTTCTGCAAAAACGGTATTCCTAAATGGGTCGTGCGTTTGTTGGAGAAATATCCGGGACTGGCTGCTATCAAAAATTCAAAATTAATAGGCGTAGATGCAATAAAAGGAATTATTGAACAGAAAGCGGCACTCGTGAAGGAATTGGCAAAAAACAGCGTGGGAGTAGCCGTAAAAGATGAAATGACAGAAGCAATGCTCCAAACACTTGCTTCCGAAATTATCCACATCAGCAAACAGGTTGAGGAATTGAAGGAGCGTTTAATCAAAAGCGGGGTAAATGAAGAAGTGCAACTGTTGACCAGCATCAAAGGCGTTGCTGAATGGACCGCCATTGGAATTCTGGTGCATTTAACCGATGTCAGTTTGTTTAAGGACGCTGATCAGCTCGCTGCATTTTTCGGAGTGCATCCCATTTTAAAACAGAGTGGCGATGGCAAATGGGGAGCTAAAATGAGCAAGCAGGGAAATAAAACGATGCGGTCGGTTCTCTATAATGCTGCCGCCAATGTAGTTCAGCATAATCCTTACTTTAAAAACATTTACGCTAATCAGCGTGCCAAAGGGAAAACGCATCGTTCAGCAATCGGAATTATTATGCACAAGCTGCTCCGGGTTATCTTTGGGATGCTGAAAAATAAAACTGCTTTTAATGCAGGTGTGGATTTGGAAAATCAAAAGAAAAATTCCAATTCGGCAACGAATGAAAATGCAATCAATATTACAACAAGAAGATACCAGGAACTGAATACGGCTGCACCTATTTCGGGAAGAAATTACAGAAAAAGAAAGGTTGTTTTAGAAGGGTGCCAAGCATTAACAAATGCAAATACGGCATCACCTAAAAACAACCTTACACTGCAAACATAAAAAAATGTTTGAAAATATTTTTGGAAATTAACGGTATAACTCTTTTGCATTTGCTCATTCCAATATTAAAAAATAAAATCCGGGCAAATGCAAATGTGCTTGCCGTTGCTATGCTTTATTTCTTTCTAAAAATTCTTTAAACAATTTGTTTCTGTTCTCAATAGATAAATCTCCTTTTATTGATTCTTCCTTTACTCTTTCCCACTCAAATTTTAATAGCGTTTGTGTCTTGAGAACAAGCGTATTTAGGGTTTGTGTTAATTCATCACTTTTTTTCGGGTCTGTCAAGTCAACGATTTTATCAACCAAGGAAATAATTTCTTTATCTATGTCAGCGGAATTATTTAGTTGCAATTTAATTAGATAACGAAGCCGGTCAATCTCTTTAATGATTTTATTTTTCTCTTCTTTATCTGGAATATCTGTCAATGAAAAATGATATACAAAACCACTGAATTGAGCAATATTATTTCTTAAATTGTCAATCCATTTAATTCTTGATGCTGTAACAGAATTTATAAAATTCGCTTTGTGGGAATTTTTCCAACTAACATACAAACCGATAGCACTGACAATAAAAGTCAGTCCTATGGCGAATAATTGAATGGAGTCTTTTGTCTCCCAATGTGAATGATAAATACAGAGCATTTTCTAAGGAACTGTTGTTATTGAAAAACTGTCTGACCATTGATTGCTGTTAACATCACTCAAAGCCAATGAAAAATTTATTTGTGTTCCTATTGGCGTTGATGCATCAATTTTGAAATAAATGGTATAGTTGTTACCACAACCATATTCTTCTAATAAGACCTCCTGTCCAGCCGTTATGTCTTTAACTTTTAAAAGTGTTTGCGTTGGCGCAAAAACCATTGTAACATAAGGAGAATTTGTAGAAACTGTATAGCGAACCTCTTTTGCAGTAGCAGTGCCAGTATTTTTTACATAAATTTTCATATAAAGCCAATTACCCGCTTTAATCGGGTCATTATTTACAATAAAGTATTGTGTGAATTTTACTGGACCAACATTATTATTATTGTTATTGGCACTTGAATTATTTTGCGGGTCAGCCGGATTATTTCTCGGTAAATTCCAGTTCATATCTTTTTTCTCGCAAGCAGTAAGCAAGAAAATGGGAAAAAGAATAAGTAATATTTTTTTCATCGTTTAAAATTTTTGTGAGTATCCGAATGAAACAGAATTAAATTGCGGATTGTAATTGAATGAAAATTGCTTTCTAAAATCTCTGGTTTCTTTTTTATTCTGATGTCCTTTTACCGCCACCCAAATAATATCTGCTGTCCATAGTAACACGCCCGTCCCTGCAACAATAATAGCGGTATGATGATATTGATTTGCTCTTTTATAATAAGGTTCAATATCATAAGGATTCGTTGCTTTTAAATATTTGTCATACTCTTGGTTTGAGAGCATTTTATAGTATGCTCCAACACCGATTAACCCGTAAACCGTAAGAGTAGTTGCAAGAGGCGAATTCAAGAAACCTACATTGCGTTTAGTTAGCGAACCCATAAAACTGCCTTTACCGCCTGTTACAACTGCATCGCCTAAACCAGGAATAATAACCGATAAAATTGCGCTACTCATTCCACCAAATGTTCTGTAACTATTTAATTTATGATTAGAAAAATCGGAATTGTTTATTGATTTTTTGTGAATTCCAATTTTGTAATAACCATTTGGAGTATTTGAAACAAGCGATTTTGCCTCGTAAGAAAAATTAGAATAGCGATTAGATATTTTTAATTCATCGTAATATTTTTTCACTTTTATTTCTTTATTTTCAAATTGCAGATTTATATTTAATTCTCCTTTTGCTGAAACAAAATATTCATAAAGCGATGCTGCCTTTGGAATTTTTGAATTGGTTATTGAATTTATTTTATCCGCAAATTTTTGATTAGTTGCAGAGATGTTCTCGACTCTTACTATAACTTTTCCAGAAGTATCGGTGTTAATTACAATTTTAATATTTACAGTTGCGTCAACCGTTTCATTTCTCAATTGATTTTTAATTTCACTAATTACAAAAAATTCATAATTATCAAAATCAGTTCTGTTTGTTTCCTTGTAATCATAAATTTTAGTTTTCCTGTCTTCTAAAAAAGTAATGATTTTATTTATTTCATAAATTTTTGTCTTTGGATAGTTTTCACTTGGTTTTACCGATAATGCGTCCTCGTATAATTCTTTTGCATCACGAAATTGTTTTGAACTAAAATTCATATCTGCAACTTTAATAAGTGAATTATATTTTTCATTTTTTACGATGAGGTCTTCTATTTCCGATATTTTTTCATTCGGATAATTTTCTGATGGCTTGATTTGTAATGCTTGTTGAAAATATTTCTTTGCTTCATTCAGATTGTTGGAGTTAAAGCTCGTATTTCCGTTTTCAATTTGCGTGTTATATTCTTCATCAATTTTTGTCTTGCTCAAATATTGTTCAGTATTTACATAATTTTCTAAGGTTATAAAATATGCTTCCCTCGTAGAATATTCTTTTGCGGAAATGATAAAATTGATTTGAATAGATTTATTCCTATATGAACTTATTATTTTGTTGTTATCTGTAAGAGTATTATGATTTTTAGAATTTGATTTCGCAATTTTCTCAAGAGAATTAAAGTTGTTTTCGCTGGTTTGATAAATCACAACATTTTCCAAACTATCTTTCATACCTAAATATAACAAACCCTTTACTTTTTCATCATCTTTTGAAAATGACCAACCTGCCCACGAATAAGAGATATTATTTTCAAAAAATGATTTAGCGGGTTCATTAGAAGAAGAAAATTTGTAATTTTTATTTGTTAAAAATTCCTTATCAGAACTTAAATTATTTTTTTGCAAATAAAGCAAATCGTTTAATGAAAGATTTTGCCCGTAAAGTGTATTTACTATTGCAAAATAAAATGTTATACAGTAAAATAGTTTTTTCATTGGTTACTTTCTATTTCGTTTTCAATATCATCCGATTCATCCTTTTGAATAGTTGATTTTTGCTTTGCCGTTTTTGCTTTATTGTTATTTTCAGATTTCTCAAATGAGGATTGAGAGGCAGTAAAAGGCACTATACCATCAAACTGTAAAATAAATTCAGGAGATTCAACACAACCCAATTCCGTCATACTGCTTTCTTCAACGCCTCTCTTATTATCCTCAATAAATCTACCTGAAAATTTTACAATCGTTCCTTCTTTTAATTCTCCCACTTGATTATATACTTTAGTTCCTTTCTTTAGCATTGATGTAGTAAAAAGGTCTAATAATCCATTATTCCAAGTTTTGTATATGATTGTAATTCCACTTGCGAAACCTTTTATTTCAATATATGCAAAATCACCGCCTTGGTCTGTTCCAATACTTGTAATTTTTCCAGTCCAGTCAATGATTTGAAAATTATTTTTTTTCAGAAAGTTTTTGCGTGCTTGGTTACACTCATTGAACACTGTGGATTTTTGTATTTCATTTATTCCAGAATTGTAACGCGAAGGGAAAGGACTATTTAATAAATGAAATTCATTTTGACTTTGCGGATAAGATATTTGAATAGTTGTATTTTCAGTAGTGGGAGTTTTAGTAAATAATTTATCTTCTTGTTTTTCTCCTCTATTAAATAAAGAAATTATCCAAATTACAAGAATGCCGAAAGCAATCCAAGAAATAACTTTACCAATCGTTATTTGTTTTTTACCGCAATTCGGACATATTTTAGCTTCTGAGCTAATTTCCTTTCCACACTCGGAACATTTTTTTAACGCCATAGTCAATTTACAATTTTAGTTTTTTGTATTGTGTTAGCTAAATTTGGCTCTTTTGCTTTTGCCACTCTGCAAAATAAATAAAAATTCGGCAAAAGCAAATGTGCAAAATGTGTGTCGGCAAAAGAAATTTTTAAAAATGCAAAGCGGTGCAATTTTTCTTTTCTGTCTTTCGGTGAACAGTTGTCCAGTTGCTGCGTAACTGTCCCCGTGCAGAACAGTCGGTCTGTCTGCAAAAAGCTGTCTCGGTCGGTGTCTGTGTAGTACGTTGTCAAATCGTAACTGTCGTTTTTTAGCATTGGGCATAACGGTTCGCGTGTAGCTTTCAGTTGCCGATTTGAAGGCACTTTCCTGTCAAGTTACACAAAAGATTACTAAATGTAGAAATGCTGAAACTCGCACTATCTCGGCAATTGAAGCTACACGCTGTTAGCGGTTCGTGCTTTTTTTCGTGTGTCATATACCAAAATGTTTTTTCAATTTAGTTACAAGTTGTCGTTTTCTATATTCAAAAAAGGCATCAAAGTTTTTTAGTTCTAATAATTTATTGTTATGAGGTAAAGGTAAAAAATTCTCTCTCATAAATGCTTCTCGTTCTCTATTAAGTTTAGTATTAGGTTTAGATTTCAAATATTCAATTATTGTTTTTGCTCTTTTACTTGAGTTGTCTCCATAAGCTAAAAGCTGAAGATTCGGAAGCAAATCCCTTTTTTCCCCTATCCATTTTTCTATTGTTTCTTCATCATCAATTCCATTGTTTCGTAAATTAGTTGGATTGAATTTGCTTCTTGGATGAACATGGTCAACTTCATATTTCCTAGCTTTTAAACCTGCTGCCGGACTTGGATATATTAATGAAAGAATAAAATAAACTAGAGGACTACCGTAAACAGTTTCTTCAACTAAGTCTTGCAAGTCATCCAAGGTTATTTCAAAAGACTTTCCTCCAGGTAATTTTAAGTCAATGAGATTTTGATAGTTTAGCGTTTTATCCTTTTCAAGTTCTTTCTTTATTTCTGCTCTAATTTTCTCTAAGGTCTGGTCGCTTTGTCCTCCAAATATTCCTCTTACTTGAGAAACAACATAATATTTTTGTAAATCTTTTTTTGATTTCTGTGTGTGAATGGTGCCACCTTTCTTTATGTAATATGCAATCGGGAGTAATGAATTTTCTGAAAGATTGTCATTATCCCTATATCCAATTTCGGGAAGCAATTCGCATAGTTTCATTAAACAACTTTTTATATCTTCCCAATTTTTCTTAATGATATTTATATTTTTTATTGTATACGATTCCGATTTATATTTAATAGGCAAGTCCGATAAAACCAAACAAGCTCTCATAATAAAATCTTGTGTAATGCTAACTCCATAATCCTTCATTGAGTCAATCAGTACTTTTATTTCATCGCGTCCCTCGTTCCATTTAGCAACAAGTATTGAAAATAACAAGTCGGATTTTTTTAAAGTCCTGCCACCATTATTAATTCTTGTAAAAATCTCTACAACTTCATCTAACTTTTGATTGTCAATATCAAAATAAAAAAGTCTCTTATCGTTTAACATTTCATACAATGCTTTGAGCATTTCAATTATTTTCTCCTTGCGGAGTTCAAATCTTGCTTTTAATGTTTTGTTTTTCTTGTTTGACGTTATTACTTTTGGTTGCAGTTCTTCATTGACAACTATTTCCGCTTGCTCTGGAGTTTTCCATGTCATTACTTTGCCGACTTCAAACCATAGGTTTTTATCGTTCATTATTATGTCATTTTCGCCCAAGAATTTAAATAACTTTTCTTCACCAAATTCTTTGGTTTCTGTCGCCAATAGATTAATATAAAGTTTTGAGGTAACGAAGCTTGTATCTACATTATGTAATCCTTTTCCGCCTTTTTTATACTTGTATGTCCCAGCCAGTCCAATGAATAAACTGCTCAATCTTTGTTGACCATCAACAACTGCAATTACGTCATGCTCTAATAAATTTGGGGAAACTATTTTGTTAGTTATTGTCTTGCTTTTATTTTTGGAATACTCTTTTATAAATTCGTAGAGAGGATAATTTTGAGATGTTTCGGGTTTAAGTTTCCAAAAAATGCAATTACCTATAGGATAGTTACGGTATAAAGAGTCAAATAAGTTTACAATACGGTCATAGTCCCAAACAAAATTTCTTTGAATTGGTGGTAAAAAGATTTTGTTATTTCTGATGTCGTTAATAGCTTGTTTGATGTTAATTGATTCGAATTTCATTTGTTTATCAGTTTAGTTTTGTATCTGTCGTTTATTAATTGCAGTGTCTTTATAGCACGACCGTTGTTAGCGGTTAGTACTTCTTTTTGGTCATATAATTAAGTTCATGTCAACATCGTATCCAGCATTTCTTAACTCTTTCGCAATTTCAAGTTTCCATGCTTTATGGTCGTCCATCGGAACATAAACAACACCTGAAATGTCATTTGGAATTTCTATTTTCCCTTTCACAAGTGCACAAACATTTCGCCTTCCTAATTTTGCAAGGGGATTATGTCACTTTTTGGACCAAATCCCGGGTTAATGTTGATTTTGAATTATGACGCAAATATACAACTTTTTTAATTACCAAATCTTTTTCAAATTTTTTTTCGTGCAAAAATGTTCCGCTCATAATTACGGTGCAAATATAATGATTATTTCAAATCACCAAATCTTTAATACTGTATTGTTTAAATTCTCCGAAACCAAACATTACCAGTATTCAAGAACCATTTTTGCCAATCTTCCG
>Ga0210051_1007484_pt1 | contig 10166 bp, 10 predicted proteins | sample CryGey092014_all_FD_185464 | JGI IMG/M metagenome (GOLD analysis project Ga0210051, IMG submission 185464) | Groundwater microbial communities from aquifer - Crystal Geyser CG23_combo_of_CG06-09_8/20/14_all (SPAdes) (version 2) | ecosystem: Environmental > Aquatic > Deep subsurface > Groundwater...
TCCTCTCTCAGTTCAAACTTTTCAACCATTAGCTCAAAAAGCTCTGGCTGTATTTTAAGTATATCTTTTAATGTAAGCAAGCCAACCATCTCTTTTTTATCCATGACTGGCAGGTGCCTTACATCGCTATCTTTCATTTTCTTTAAAGCATCATAAATATCTTTTTCAGGGCTGATTGTTATTACTTTTTTTATCATTACCTCTTTAGCTTTTAATTCTTTAGGGTTTAGTTTTTTTGCAATAACTCTTCTTACAATATCCCTGTCAGACAGTATGCCAAGAAGTTTAGTGCTGTCAGTTATAACAAGGCTTCCAACATGGTTGTTCAGCATTTTTAAGGCACAATCTTCAATAGAGGTTTCTGGTGAAACAAAAACAGGTTTTTTTGTCATAGCATCGCATACTTTATAGCCAGTCTTATAATTTAATGTCATTTAAATCCCCAATATTAACATAATGTCATTCTAGTTAATAAACTTAAGTAAAATAGAAAATATATAATAAAGAATATAAAGATTAAAAATCAGTAGTTGACCAGTATTTCTACATTCTTGCCAAAGATTTTTTTCATGTCTTCAAATATTGGCTCTTTTATAAATACTTTTGACAGGATTTCTATCTTCGAGAGCTCTTTCTCAAGCTCTTCAAGAGAGCTACTCGTGATTTTTCCTAATCCTCCGTTTGGAAGTATCTCTGCCTTAGTAACTCTTTTTTCCTCTTGGTCAATATCATGTATGATATAAGCATTTTTTTCAAGCAAAATCACTTCTCCATATTTGTCCCCATATTTAACCCTTATCTTTGTTTTTTCAATTTCTATTCCCCTTTTTCTCTGTATATGCTCAATCATAAACCTGATAAATTCCTGGGAATTCTTTTTAACCTTTTCTACCTCTGCCTTTGTCAGTTTTTTTTCATCATAGTCCTTCTTTGCATTCATTATATCATGCAACATCCTTAAGAACTTTGCAGGTATTTTCCCTTTACTTATTATCTCTTTCTCAAATATGCTAACTATTTCTGAGTCATTGGCACTCTCTATTCCCTCAAGCTTTAGGATATCTCTTATTATTGTAACAACAGTGTCATAAATGTGGAGCATTGACTCGTTTTCTTTTATTTTCTCTATCTGGCTGAATAATTTTTTTATTCTTTTCAGATAATCTTCTGCATTTTGCAATAACACATCTACTTCTTTGCCGCTAATTTCCTTTTCTTTTCCATGCTCTAGATCTTTCCTGACCTGTATGTTGTTTTCAAGTATCTTTACATACCTTTCCTCAAGCATTTTTTCCTTTTTCACGAATAGTTGCCTCATCAGATCAGGCGTTTCCTTTGGAGTTGGAGGCGGAACACCATAAAGCATCAAAGCAGCTTGGCTTGGTGTTAATATAGCCCAGAAAGTATCTTCCATCCCAATGTCTCTTATCTTAAATTTAACCTGCTTTAGCATCTGCTCCCCGCTGTTCATATACATGTCAATTGCCTCTGCAGATGGCTTTATCTTGCCCATCTTTAGCAGCTGTTTCCATGGCATGAATATTCCCCTGTCATAGAATGGAACTCCGTCCCTCAAAAAAGTGAAGATTATTGGATTTGCCTCTTTTATGTTATCCCAGAAGTCTGTAAGTATATACACCTGAACATTGAGCTTGTTCTTTATTCCTGTAATCTCTCCAGCTTCCATTCCCATTGTTATTATTATCGCCCTAAGCTTGTCTTTCAGCTCTGCCCTTGTCATTTTTTTAACGTCAGTGTCATCCACTACAATAAAGACATCAATGTCTGATTCAGCTGTTGCCTTTCCCTGGACAAGAGAGCCAGCAAGGACATAGCTGACAATATATTTTTCAAACTTTTTGATGACCATTGACTTATGAATTTCAGCTATTTTTATTGCAGACAGCATTCCTGTATCATGAACAGGTGCAGACATTGCAATAAGCTCTAAAAGCTCATACTTTGCGTCATAGCAACCCTGCCATAGTTCAGAAAGAATAATTGTCTGTGGCGCAAGATTTTTGTCAACTTCTTTTGCCATTTCTTCTATAATAGATGAAAGCTTTGTCTTTAGCTCATCCTTAGACATCTTCTTGCTGTCAGAATCATCAACTAAAATAAGAATATTAATCTGCTCACTGGGCTTTTCATCTTTTTCAGGCTTTTTTGGAGGCAGTAGCGCAATGCCAATTATGTAATCTTCAAACTTTTTCAGGACTATTTTTTGAAATTTATCAAGCTTTGACTTGATTGCCTTTAGTTTTTTCTGGGCATCTTTTGGAAGCTTTGACTCAATTTCCTTGAACTGGTCATTTTCTTTTGATTTTGTATTGTTAGCATTAGTTTTCTTGTTTTGTTTTTTGGCCATAGTCACCCACCTGCTTGCTTTAATTATAAGATTAACTAAAATATAATTATTATCAGGCATATATAAATCTTTTTAAAAAACCCCGATGATTTTTCGGAGCATATATATTTAAATTAACTCCTTTTTCAAAGAAAAAATTATTCCATTATCCCATGCTCTAAGTCATCTTCTACTCCTAGAAATTTAATAACAGGGAAACCTTTTTTATAGTCTTCCCACATTTCTTCCATTATTACAGAAGGAAAAACTTTTATATTTTTAAGCTCTTTTTTTGAAAAAAATTTTACTTGCTTAATATAGTGTTCATCTTCTCCTTTACCAATAATACCTTCAATAGATATACTTCCTTTGTGACTTAAAGAAGCCACAAATATCTCAATATTATTAGCTTTCTGCTGATAAGAAATTAATTGCCTTACGTAAACAATTCTATCTAACTTTACCTTGAGGTTTGTTTCTTCTTTAACTTCTCTTTTTCCGCACTCAAAAATAGATTCAGTTCCTTCTAATCCGCCGCCTGGCGGCACCCACCAAGTAAACCCTGTTACAGGGTCAACATGCTTAACTAATAATATCTTGTTATCTTCAAAGATTAAAACACCAACCCTTATCCTGTTTTTCAATTTAATCACCTTATCTTAAATTTATTCAAGCAGTTTGCTTATTGATTTTCTCTGATTTAACCTGCTGATAACCTCTGCAAAATAGTTTGCAACAGAAACCTCCTTGTACCAGGGATTTTTTTCCTGAAAATCCTCTCCGTGATAAACAGCATCAGTGCCAATAACAGCTGTTAAAAACCCTTTTTCATAAGATTTTGTTATTCTTTCTATGGCAGGCCCGTTAAACAAAGCAAGACTACAGGCCACATATACTTTCTCAGCTCCATTTTTCTTAACTGCATTAACAACTTCTATTAAAGTTCCAGCAGTATCAATCATGTCATCTACTATCAAAATATTTTTACCTTTAATTTCACCAACTATCTGAATATCATCAACAGAATTAGGTGTATCATAGTTTCTATCTTTATAGGCAAAGACTAAAGGTATTCTAAGTTTTTTAGCATAATGTTTTGCTCTTCTTGCTCCGCCTACATCAGGAGGCATAACAACTAAATTTTTAAGGTCAAATATTTTTTCATTTTTTATAATATAATCAATGATATTCTTAGAAGCATGTAAATTCTCAAATTTAGCTTTTCTAAAAAATCCAGCAATAGCTTCATTATGTACATCCAAGGTTATAACATAGTCTGCATTAACATCTTCAATCTCTCTTGCAACTGCAGCAGCAGTTATACCCTCTCTTCCTTCCTGCTTGTCCTGCCTTGCATATGGGAACACAGGGATAACAACTGTTACATAATTTGCATCACTTCTATAGGCAGCATTAATAGTTGTTTTCAGTGCTCTTAGATTTTCATCAACAGAGCAACCATTAACAGAATTTTCAACATCCTGAATAATATAAATATCTGACCCTCTTATGCTTTCTTTTATAACTGTTTTTCTTTCTGAGTTTGCAAATCTGATTTCATCAGAACTAATAAATTTAACATCCCCTTTTTCTTTAATAATTTTATCTAAAATTTTCTTTGCAAAAGACTTTCCTGATTCACAGGCAAGAATACTTAAATTTCCCCTTGTCATATTATCACCTTTTAATTTAAGCAAACAGATGCCTTTAAAAATATTTATATGATATAAAACATTTAACAAAGAAAACAAATAAATACCAGTAGTTAAAATAAAAAATTATGGAGATAAGGCTTTTTGGAGCGGCCAAGACAGTAACAGGCTCATGCTACAGTCTGGCCACTGGAAAAAAGAGGATATTAGTTGACTGCGGGATGTTTCAGGGAAGCAAAACTCTCATGAAACTCAACTATGATAAGCTTCCCTTCGATGCAAAACAATATTCAGCGCTTCTTCTTACACATTCACATCTTGACCATTGCGGAAGAATCCCAAAACTCGTCAAAGAGGGGTTTAAGGGCAAAATTTACTGCACTTCTGCAACAAAAGACATAGCAGAGATAGTAATGCTTGACTCTGCAAAAGTTAACAGGAATGATGTTGAGTCTGAAAACAGGAGAAGGCAACGCATGGGGCTTCCACCCAGAAACCCAATATATACAGAGGATGATGTTAAAAAAGCAATGAAGCTTTTCAGGACACTAGAATATGAAAAGAGCTTTCAGCCATGCGAAGGAATCAATGCAACTTTATATGATGCAGGGCATATACTCGGCTCTGCGATAATAGAGCTGAAAGTCAATGAGGGCGGAAAAGAAACAACAATTGTTTTTTCAGGCGACATAGGCCAAAATAGCACGCCGATAATAAATGATACAGTGCATCTGACCAAGGCAGATTATATTTTTATTGAGTCAACATACGGCGACAGGATACATCTGCCAATAGAAAAAAGAAAGCAAAAACTTCTTGATGTCATATTAAAAGCATATGAGAAGCACGGAAAGGTAATTATTCCTTCTTTTGCAGTTGAAAGAACACAGGAGCTTTTGTATGACCTAAATGAGCTTGTGGAAAAAAATCTGATTCCAAGAATAAAGGTCTATGTGGATACTCCAATGGGCATAAAAGTGACAGAAGTCTTTAAAAAACATCATTCCCTTTACAACAAAAGGATAACAGATTTAATAAAATCAGGAGATAATCCTTTTTCATTTCCAGGGCTCGAATACACAATGCATGTAAGGGATTCAATCAAGCTTAACAATCTTCATGAGCCATGCATAATAATTGCAGGAAGCGGAATGTGCACAGGAGGCAGGATAAAGCACCACATAAAGCACAATATCTGGAACAAAAGGAACACAATACTCTTTGTGGGATACCAGGCTAAAGGAACTCTTGGCTATTACATAAAAAAAGGCGAAAAAAGGGTTAGATTATTGGGAACAGAGGTTGTGGTAAAGGCAAATATTGAGTCAATTGACAGCTTTTCTGCCCATGCTGACTACCGCAAGCTTCTTAACCTGCTGAAATTTTTTAATCCAAAACCAAAAAAAGTCTTCATAGTGCATGGCGAAGAAGATGCAATGCTGTCTTTTGCAAAGAAAGTTGAAAAACTTGGCCTGAAAACAAAAATACCTGAAATGGGCGAAAGAATTAACCTTTGATAATAACTATTATTTCCTGCTGAATATTTCTATTTATCATTGAATCATGGCTTGCAACAACCTGCGCAGAAACATATGAAGCAATCTTTCCTGAGGTCTTGACATCAAAGCCATGTGATATTCCATAAAGAAAGCCGCCGGCATAGGCATCCCCTGCTCCTGTTGTGTTGATCGCATTTACCTTAAACCTGTCTATTTTATGAATCCCGTTTTCATCCATAACAAGGCTTCCTTTTTCCCCAGTCTTTACCACTGCAATCCTGCAGAATTTCTTGATTTCCTGAATTGCCTCAGCTGGTTTCTTATTTGTTAGCTTTTCTGCTTCATTTTCATTTACAAAAATAATATCAGCATACTCTTTCATTATCTTGTTCACTTTTTCCCTATGTCTTTCTATCAGCGCGGAGTCTGCCAAATCAATTGAGATTAAGATATTGTTCTTTTTTGCATGCTCCATTGCATAAAATACTGCCTCTGCCTGACTTTCACCATCAAGTTGGTATGCCTCGATATGAAGTATTTTTGAATTGCTTATGTCATCAAGGTTGATATTATTCTTAGTTAAGTTCATCCCTGCTCCCAGGCAGGTGGCCATTGTTCTTTCAGCGTCAGGAGTTACCATTATAATAGAGGTTCCCTGTATTTCATTGCATGAACTGAATCCTGGAACTATTCCTGCTTCCTGAACAAGTTTTTTGCATGTGATTGCATTAAGGTCATTACCTATCATTCCTATGAAAAGAGATTTTCCTCCAAGGCTGCATACGCTTGCAAGGGTGTTTGGGACGCTTCCTCCTGCAGAATCTTTTACAGAACTTTTATCAAGCATAGAAAGTATTTTTTTGCTCTTATCAATACTTACAAGGTTCATATTGTTTCTCATGAGCCCATTCTTTAGTATGAAATCCTCGTTCACTTCCACAACTTTGTCAAGAAGGGGATATCCAATGCCGACCACATCATATTTCATTTTCAAATAAAAAAACCGCCGGGACTGGGACTTTCACCAGCTTTTGCAATTTTGGCTTTAATCTAAGGCTCACATTTTTGCGAGCGTTAGCGAGCATGAGGGACTTTTTTGCAAAGCAAAAAATGTCGCTCCTGCGTGCCAGCTTAGCAAGAAGCTGTTTTGAACCCAGAAATCCTTTCGGAAACTGGCTGTTTTGGGCTTAGGCACAAAGCCTCAGCAACGAAGTTGCTCGCCGCTCAAGGCCAGCGCAATACCAGACTATGCGATCCCGGCTTGGTAATTTAGAACTTCTTTTAAATTTAAATAACTTTTGCTTTACTGAACTTCAGGAAGAATTAGTATAGGTATCCCATCTTTTATAGGATAAATAGCCTTGCATTTTGTGCAGGCTAACTTTGTCTTCTCTCTGCCATACTCCAAGTCTGATTTGCATACAGGACATGCCAGTACTTTAAGAAGTTTTTTTGGAATTGGTTCTTTAATTTGCATCATTACTGCTATAATATGATTTGTTTCTTTTAAACTTTTCGCAATGTTTTAAAAATAATTTATCTGAAAAAATCTGAATTTATTTTTAAATCTTTCTTAAAAACCAAAAGCTTTATATATAATGCATAATTACTCTTTATAAACATTTGGTTTAAAAAAATTATTTTAACTGAAAGGTATTAAATTTTGGGGGTGCCTATCATGCCTAGTTATATAAAAAAATGCCCTGAATGCGGGAGCATAAACTTATTCTGGAATAAGGACAGGGGAGAGGTAATTTGCCGAGACTGTGGTCTAGTCATCGAAGACAAAATGATTGATTTTACACAGGAATGGCACGAGTTTGACAGCGACTCAGGAGATAAGAAGAGAAGAGCTGGGGCGCCAATGACCTACACCCAGTTTGACCATGGTTTGGGTACAGACATTGGAAGAAAAGCAGATTTAAGCTCATTAAGCCAGAAAAACAGGAACAAGTTCTTTAGATTAAGGAAATGGCAATACAGGATTTCAACTGCTATTGAGAGAAATCTTAAGCTTGCACTTGGGGAACTGAAAAGAGTTGCCTCTTATCTCAAGCTTCCTGGAAGTGTTGAAGAGGAAGCAGCAAGGGTTTACACTATGGCAGTCCAGAAAGGCCTTGTAAGGGGCCGTTCAATGGAATCTGTTGTTGCAGGAGCAATTTATGCTGCATGCAGAAGACACGAAGTCCCAAGGACACTTGATGAATTATCTGAGGCAAGTGGAATTGAGAAAAAGGAAATTGGAAGAACATACAGGTTTGTAACAAGAGAACTTGGAATAACAATACTTCCAAGCAACCCTTCTGATTACATAACAAGATTTTCCTCAGCTCTAAAGCTTTCTGCAGAAACACAGTCAAATGCAATTGAGATACTTGAGCAGGCCCAGAAAGCAGAACTGACCTCTGGAAGAGGTCCAACAGGGATTGCAGCAGCAGCATTATATGTTTCTGCATTGCTGCATGGAGAAAAAAGGACTCAAAGAGAGGTTGCTGATGTTGCAGGCGTAACAGAGGTCACAATAAGAAACAGATACAAGGAATTGCTTGACAAGCTTAAGCTTGAGAAAGAAATCAAGAGATTAAAGAAGAAAAAGGACTAAAACCTGAACAGGACTTTTTCAAAATCTTCTATTTTTTTGCTTTTTATTTTAATGCCTTCTTTTTTTAACAATTCAATTTTCTTTTTTATGCCTTTGCCATAACCACCAACAAATCCATCTGAATTAACAACCCGATGGCATGGTATTATTATCGGTTTCTTGTTATTATGCAACGCAGTTCCAACAGCCCTGTAAGCACAGGTATTAAGCTTTTCAGCTATAATCTTGTATGTTGTTATCCTTCCTTTTGGAATCCTTTTTGTAAGTTTTAGGACTTTTTCATTGAATTTCATTTTCAGTTTAAAATGCTGAAAATCTTATTAAGATTTTCTTTTGTCTGTTCTTTCTTATATGCTTTTGCCAGATTTATTATCTTATCTTTATTTAGTCTAATGCATTTCTGCTTTAACAAAATCTCTGTGCCTTTAGACATAAGGAACTGGCAGAACTGGGTTACGTTCTTTGGCTTTTCTGTTATTTTGCAGCGTTCAAAGTCAATCAGAACAGGTTTTTTTTCAGTTATAATATGCTTCAATGGGCGGTGCATCTCTTCCTTATCAACCTTCAAGCTATCCATGATGTAAAGCTGGTTAAAGATATTTTTTATTGTTTTGATGATATTTTCTTTATTATTATTTTTAATGAACTCAATAATAAAATCTCCCTTGACAAATTCATAGGCAAAATAGTCCCTACCTGAGAAAAGAAGCTTTGGCCCAATATTATGCCTGTTTAATACTCTAATCCATTGGATCTCATTTGCAATCCTTCCCCTTGCCTTGCTTTCAGGCTTTTTTGTTTTTATAACAATTTTTTTCTTTTTCAGGTCAGCCTTGTAAAGAAGGCCGCGATTGCCTCTTGCAAATTTTTTTATGTTTTTCAAGCCCTTTTTTTCCAGTGTTTTCAACAGGCTTGATTTTTTTATAAGATAAACAAACAAAGTTTCAAAAAACAATTTTTTTTCATCTATCTGTTTGAATTCAAAACAATAATCCCCTAACAGCTCATCAACTTTCTCTTTTTTTGTCAGTGAGCTGAAAACTATAAGAATCCTGCCGTTTTCTTTTAGGTAATAACTAGCCTGAAAAAGAAAGTTGTTTAGGGTTTCATAGCCCTTTTTTCCGCCATAGATGCTTTTGTCATCTATGCCTTTGTCCTGCGGCAAATAAGGGGGATTAAATATTATTAAGTCAAACAAAATCTTTTTTTCAAGGAAGTTTTGTATTTTTTTATTTTTTAAATGCTTATTTTTAAATTGTTTTTTTGTTTCTATTCTTTTAAATAAATCAAACAAGCTGCTTTCAAAAAAACAAATATTTTTTACATTCTGCTTAATTGCATTCTCAGTTGCCAGTTTAATTGCATCTCTGCTTATATCAACTCCAATTACTAGCTTAGCTTTCTCTGAGGCTGCTATTGCCTGGATTCCAGAGCCTGTTCCAACATCCAGTACAAAACCCTTAGAATGCTTTTTTACCTGCCCTGAAAGCATAAAAGAATCTTCCATTGGCTCATAAACCTCCAACATAATAAAAATAAAAAAGAATTAGTTATTAAATCTTTTGTAAATAAAAAAGAAAAATTAAAAAAACTTTATTTTCTTCTCTTTTTTTTGGCAGGTTTTTTCTTTGCTTTCTTCTTAGCCTTTTTCTTCCTGTGTCCGCCTCTAGCCATTTTTGCTCTTGAGACATCTCCTGCTTTATCAATGAAGTAAAGGTATCCTCCTACTTTTTTGACTCCTACCTTCTCTACCATTTCTTTTTTCTTTTTTCCTTTTTTCCTTCCGCCTCTGGCCATTTCTACTCTAGAGATATTTCCTGCTTTATCAATAAAGTACAGAAATCCAGCCTTTTTCTTAATTCCTACTTTTGCTACTTTTTCAGCCATTTTTGACCTCCTTTTTTGTTTTAGAATACTCCCCCAAACCAAGTTAGGGTAATTAATTTATTGACGAGCTAGTATTTAAACTTTGCTGTTTTTCATGACGGCCTATTGACGAAAAAATAAGAAATTAGTATACTAATCTAGTTATTTACTACTTTTTTTGAAGTTTTCATCGACTGCAT
>Ga0210051_1007485_pt1 | contig 10166 bp, 9 predicted proteins | sample CryGey092014_all_FD_185464 | JGI IMG/M metagenome (GOLD analysis project Ga0210051, IMG submission 185464) | Groundwater microbial communities from aquifer - Crystal Geyser CG23_combo_of_CG06-09_8/20/14_all (SPAdes) (version 2) | ecosystem: Environmental > Aquatic > Deep subsurface > Groundwater ...
GAGGTGACCATGCCCGTGGAGGCGGCAACCCTGAACGCCCTGCTTTTCAAGGCCAAAAACGCCAAAGGGGTCGTTCTTTATCTGCACGGCAATGCCGGAAGTCTGAGGAACTGGGGCGATGTCGCCCGGGATTTCATCTCCCCTTCTCCGCGATCCTCGCCCAGGCGTCACGCAGGGTCGCGGTCCGGTTGAAGACCGGCGCCTCTTTTGAGGAATCCCCCGAATCCACGCAGAAATACCCCAGCCTCTCAAATTGGAACCGCTGCCCCGGCGCCGCGGCCGCGAGGCTCGGCTCCAGGCGGCAGGATTTCAGGGTCTCCAGCGATTTCGGATTCAGATAGGTCGTGAAATCGCCCTCTTCCGACAGCGCATCCGGAACGAGAAAGAGGCGGTCGTAGAGCCGGACCTCGGCCGGAACGGCATGGGCCGCCGACACCCAGTGGATCGTCGCCTCAACCTTCCGGCCATCCGGGGCGAAGCCGCTCCGCGTCTCCGGATCGTAGGTGCAATGGACCTCGATAACCTTGCCGGTGGCCGGATCTTTCACGACAGCGACGCAGCGGATGAAGTAGCCGTAGCGGAGGCGCACCTCCCGGCCGGGGGCGAGACGGAAGAACTTCTTCGGCGGAACCTCCATGAAGTCCTCCTGCTCGATGAGCAGTTCCCGGGAGAAGGGGACCTTCCGGGAACCCCTGTCGGCGTTCTTCGGGTGATAGGGGCAGTCGAACATCTCGACCTGCCCTTCCGGATAGTTGTCGATCACGACGCGGAGCGGCCGGAGGACGGCCATCACGCGGAGCGCCTTCTCGTTCAGGTCGTCCCGGACGCAGTTCTCTAAAAGCGCCATGTCGATCAGGCTGTCGTTCTTCGAGACGCCGATCTTTTCGCAGAATTTCCGGATCGCCTCCGGGGTGAAGCCCCTGCGGCGCATCCCGGAAAGCGTCGGCATCTGCGGATCGTCCCAGCCGGAAACGACCTTATTCTCCACCAGCTCCAGCAGCTTGCGCTTGCTCATCACCGTGTAGCTCAGGTTCAGGCGGGCAAACTCGATCTGCCGCGGACGGGGACCCTCGACCAACTGGTCCAGGAACCAGTCGTACAGCGGCCGGTTGTTCTCGAACTCCAGCGTGCAGATCGAATGGGTGATCCCCTCGATGAAGTCGGAGAGGCCGTGGGCGAAGTCGTACATCGGATAGATGCACCATGCGTCGCCGGTCCGGTAGTGGCTCTCCTTCTTGATCCGGTAGATGATCGGATCGCGCATCGTGACGTTCGGAGAGGCCATGTCGATCTTTGCCCTGAGGACGCGTGCCCCGTCCGCAAACGCACCGGCCCGCATCCGCTCGAAGAGGTCCAGGTTCTCCGCAACCGTTCGGTTGCGGAAGGGGCTCTCCTTCCCCGGCTCGGTCAGGGTGCCCCGGTACTCCCGGATCTCGTCCGCGTTCAGGTCGCAGACATAGGCCAGGCCTTTGCGGATGAGCTCCCGGGCGTACTGATAGAGCTGTTCGTAGTAGCCGGAGGCGTAGTAGAGGCGATCCCCCCAGTCGAACCCCAGCCATTTCACGTCCCGGATGATCGACTCGACGTACTCCATGCTCTCCCCGCTGGGGTCCGTGTCGTCCAGGCGCAGGTTGCAGGTTCCACCGTACTGGGAGGCGATCCCGAAATTGAGGCAAACCGATTTCGCGTGTCCGATGTGGGGGTAGCCGTTCGGCTCGGGCGGAAAGCGCGTGGCCACGCGCCCCTGGTGCTTGCCCGTTTTCATGTCGTCGTCGATGATGTCCCGGATAAAATCAGAGGGAAGGGATGGGGTGGTCTGGTCCATATCTGCAAATTCCTTTCTTCAACCCTTAAGTCGATCGAGTCGGGATATCTTTCTTTTCCCGATCCTGTCGATCCGAACCGTAGAGATATTGTTAGCACATTTTTAGCCGGAATTCCGCCATTTTCTTATTCTTCGGCACGGTAGGTGCGGTCCATAAAATATGGGTATAAAAACGGTACGGTACGGCGTATAATGGCGGCGCCTTGGGAGGGATGATTTGGAAGATCCCACGGAAATCCAATGCCTTGGAGGAAGCCACACTATGCTGATGACGGGAAGCCAATACGAGGAAAGCTTGAGGAAACGGAATCTGGTCGTTTATCTCTTCGGCGAACGGGTCGAAAACGTCGTGGACCATCCGCTGATCCGGCCGTCGCTGAACGCCGTCGCGCTGACCTACGACCTCGCCCACTGTCCCGAACACACAGAGATCATGACGGCGACCTCCCACCTTACCGGCCGGCGGATCAACCGCTTCACCCACATCCACCAGAGCACGGACGATCTCGTCAAAAAGAGCAAGATGGGGCGGCTTCTCGGTTCGCTCACCGGCTGCTGTTTTCAGCGCTGCGTCGGGATGGACGCTCTGAACGCACTGTCGATCACGACGCACGCTCTCGACGCCCGCCTGAAAACGGACTACCACCGCCGTTTTCTGAAGTTCCTGGAATACGTCCAGCAGAACGACCTGACCTGCGACGGCGCGATGACCGATCCGAAGGGGGACCGGTCGCTTGCGCCGCACGCCCAGGCGGACCCCGACCTCTACCTCCGCGTGGTGGAAAGGCGGACAGACGGGATCATCGTCCGCGGGGCGAAGGCCCACCAGACCGGCGCGGTGAACTCCCACGAGATCATCGTGATGCCGACGATCGCGATGCGGGAGGCAGACCGGGATTACGCCGTCGCCTTCGCGCTCCCGAGCGACGCCCCGGGGATCACCTACATCCTCGGCCGCCAGTCCTGCGATACCCGGAAACTGGAAGGGGCGACCTTCGACCGGGGGAACCTTTTCTTCGGCGGCCATGAGGCCTTCGTCGTCTTCGACGACGTCTTCGTCCCGTGGGAGCGGGTCTTCCTCTGCGGCGAGCACGAATTCGCCGGCGGTCTCGTCGAGCAGTTTGCCTCCTACCACCGGCAAAGCTACGCCTGCAAGGTCGGCGTGGGGGACGTTCTGATCGGCGCCGCACAGACGGCGGCGGAGTACAACGGCGTGGCAAAAGCGTCGCACATCCGCGACAAGATCATCGAGATGAACCACCTGAACGAGACCCTCTACTGCGGCTGCATCGCCTGCGCCGCCCTGGGTCACCGCGAGGCGAGCGGCACATATATGGTGGATACGCTCCTCGCCAATGTCCACAAGCAGAACGTAACCCGATTCCCCTACGAAATCGCCCGGCTCGCCCAGGATATCGCCGGGGGGCTCCTCGTCACGCTGCCTTCGGAAAAAGACCTGAAGGCCCCGGAGACCGGCCGCTGGCTGGAGAAGTATTGCCGGGGCCGGGCCGACGTCCCGGCGGAACACCGGATGCGGATCCTCCGGCTGATCGAAAACCTGACGCTCGGGGCGGCGGCCGTCGGCTACCTGACGGAATCGATGCACGGGGCGGGCTCGCCGCAGGCGCAGCGGGTGATGATCGCCCGCGGGGTGAACATGAAGGAGAAGCAGGCGGCCGCAAAACGCCTCTGCGGCATCCCCGAAGAATAGAGAGGGGCCGCCGGTGACGCACCTCCTTGGGGTACGTTATTACTCCGGCGATCAAACCTATAAAACGTCATGACGGACCCCGTATCAGGTACGGGGCAGGCCCGATCCGGCATCCAGTCCTCTTCTGGATTCCCGCTTTCGCGGGAATGACGACTTTGATATATATTGCCGCCGGAACGGAGGTGAAACGGTTGCCGGATCAGGAATACCGCAGAGCCATCGACCTCTCCCGGAAGATTGCCGCCGAGGTCGGAACGCCCCGTTTCTATCTCGAACGGGAAGAAGAGGTGGCCCTGTCCCGGAAATGGTTCGCCGCCGAACCGCTGGTCGAAAAGGCGCTGCGGATCGTCGGGGAACGGGAGGATTGTCTCGGCCACGGCCTCATCCACGTCCGGAAGGTGGCCATCGATGTCGGCGCGTTGATCCTGATCGAGGAAGGGGGGGCGCCCGCTGATGTACGCGTCCGGCGGTTTGTCCTCCTCGCCCACCTAAGCGGCCTCCTCCACGACATCCGGCGGTCGGAGAAGAACCACGCCGAGCTCGGTGCGGACGAAGCGGCAGCGATTCTGGCCTCCTTCCCGCTGAGCGATGAAGAGTGCGCAGATGTCGCCGGCGCCATCCGCAACCATGAGGCCTTCCGGCCCTCCCGGACCGAGACCGGTCCCAAGGCGCGGCTCCTCTCCGACGCGCTCTACGATGCGGACAAATTCCGCTGGGGGCCGGACAACTTCACGGAAACCCTCTGGGCGATGATCATCCCCCGCGGGATTCCGCTGCAGGCGCTCCTGCCCCGATTTCTCGCCGGTCTCGAGGGGATCCGGAAGGTCCGTGAGAGTTTTCGGACGGCAACGGGGCGCGAATACGGCCCCGATTTCATCGACCGCGGCCTCATGATCGGCCGCAGGCTCTATGAGGAGCTTACCGCCGATATAATATAAACCCATCGGAAACTGATTTACGGGAGAAAAGATATGGAATGTGTGACCAAAAAGGAGGCAGGAATGACGTTATTGACCATCCGGACGACGGCCCGGTGCGAGATGATCGACATCACGGAGCGTGTCGCGGCGGCAATCCGGGAAACGGGGATCAAAAACGGCGTCTGCCATCTCTTTGTGCCCCACACGACCGCGGCGGTCACGATCAATGAGAATGCCGACCCGGATGTTCAGCGAGACATCCTTGCCGTCCTGGACCGGATCGTCCCGCTCGCCGACCGTTACCGGCATGCGGAGGGAAACGCCGCCGCCCACATCAAAGCCTCCCTTTTCGGGGCGTCGCAGACCATCTTCATTGAAGAGGGCCGGCCCGTTCTCGGGACGTGGCAGTCCATTTTCTTCTGCGAGTTTGACGGTCCGCGGACGAGAAAGATCCTGGTCCGACCGACGGCCGATTAACGTAAAAAGGCATGAATCTGTCCCCTTTTTCTGATGACCTATCGGCCCCACTTCATCTTGGCATAAAACATTCCGCAGCCCAGAACCAATGCTATGCCATTCCAAATGATGACAGACATCAACCCATTCAGAATTCCATAGACCAGCCAGAAGGCGATACCAATGATAAAAAACAAACTGAAGGTCAGGCTTATCTCATGGGCGCTCTTGAGCTTGAAAAGTCGCCATACCTGTGGGACCATTCCCATAGTCGTTAGAAATCCGCCGACAAATCCGATCAGTTCCTTCCAGTCCAAGTGTTTTCTCCCGCTTTTCCTACATGGAAAACTTATAACCAATCCATACGCCAATAATCCCGCCTATAAAGCTGCCCAATAATGAGACCATGAGGTCGTCGAACCCAAAAAGAGCAGGCAGATACCCTCCCGCTAGAGAACCTGCAGCCATTCCCAGCATAATCAGCTTTTTCCGAGACATGATTGTTGCCATCCATTGAATATTTATAAGCAAATCCATCCCATATTTTAATACTATACTGCCGTAGCTCAGATTTTACCATGAATTCATCTCCGCACTGAAGTCAGTAAAATGTTGGTAACGTATTCATAGGCCAATTCTTTGAAGAAAGGCAGGTCCTTACGAACTTCCCCCACGGGGTTTGACCGCCGATGCAACTCCATTTTCAAAGATGTGTAGGCTGTGATCCGATAACAGGCAATCCCTCCGGATTCGACCTCCATGACCTTGGTCCGACGTCGTACTGCCGCGTCCTTCATAATGGCTTCGACGCTCTGAAAAATGCAGGTTATAAGTAATAATGTTCACTGCGTTTCCTCCTCGATAACCGAGGAGTTGTAGGTGTGGTCATTTTCAGCCAAATCAGCCTTTCCCTTGATAAACTCTCGCTGATTACGAAGAGAAAGGTAGTAAAAAAATCTCGCAGCAATAACCCAGCTTACTACACCCTTGCGCAATGCCTGGGATAGAAATATGCCTCTGGGCAGGTTCTCCAACTTGATGTCGTCATAGCGGACCTTCCTGCTCTCCAGGCGGTTTACCGCCGTCCGGATCGTACCGCAGAGGGAATTGAAAGGGGCCGGGGCATCTTCCGCCTGCGCCTCCCCACCCTCGGGCCTTTTTGAGGAGTTTCGTGAGCCTTCTGTTGGCAACCGGGTTCACAAGGACGTCTTCGAAGACGGTCATCAGACCGGGATTTTCGAGGTTGGCCGCAAAGGGATATCCCTGAGAAACGCCGATTCCCCCCTTTTTGACGGAATCCTGGATTTTCGGTGGAAGCCTCAGCAATGATAGCAGATTTTACATCTTAGCTTATGGATACGCCTGACCATTTGGCGATTGGGCCAACAGTTGGCCCATGCTCGTTTTCGACCCGCGCCGGATCGAGTTTGTACCGCATCAAAACCGTCGAAATCTGATCGAGGGCGATGCCGTCGCCATGCCCAATATTCTCCAGCCCCATGGCCCCGCAGGGCTTCGTACGTGTTGTTGTTATTTATTTTTATAAATAGTCCACTCATTAGTGAATACGCTATACGATATGGCTTTCCCTGTTTTTGTTTTATAGCCGCGCTCATTCAAAAGCGAGACTACTTGCACTTTTGTCATCCCTTCTTCCTTCAGACATTTTTCAGCAATTTCCATGGCCTCATTAAATTGCGCAAGATATTTCTCCCTTTTCGTCAATTTCCTTTCTGCAATGACGGCGTTATTGGCGCTATAGGCGATAAACTCAGCCTCCTTAGCTATTTTTTTGTTTCTTTCTATCTCTTGCATTTCTTCATAGAGAACACAATCGCGAGTGCAGGAGGCTTTGAAGATATTCTTTTCACATCCGCAGTTGAAATTCACCTTACTGTTGAAAATGTATTTGACATTTGACTTCGTACTATGTCTTATGCGTGATCGTGAACTTTGCGAAATGCGCAACAGTTCGTCCATGTAGTGTTCCAATATCCAATTCAGGCATTGAGATTCAGACATACCAATGTATTTGAACCAGGCCGCAAGATACTGAGTGACATCCTGACGGGCGGGCTTCGGTTCGGTTTCGGAAAAGCGAGCAAGATCAACCCCATTTTTGACCAAATCCTCAATACATAAATAAAGCTGTTTTGTTTCGATTTCATCCGTGATTGACTTAAGTTTTACAAACTGTTCGTCCATTCCCGTATTCTCCTCACAAACAGTATGCTTTCAGCGATATCGGCAAGGCGTTGTCGCGCTGATATTTGCCTGCTTTACCCGGCAGGCTCGCCCGCCCCGCCAGAGCCGCTTTCCTTGACAGACACGCTTTCCCCGGCAGACACGCTTGCCCTGGCGTACCAGCGGTCAACCTGTGCCAAGTCGCTGACGGACAGGGCGGACAGAAAGGCCAGGCGAGCCGCTTCCGGGCTTTTCTTGAGATACCAGGACTTTCCGGCATGAAATATGGCCGATTGCATATCGCCGGCCAGGAAGCTTTCTCTGCCCATAAACAGCTCCCGGGCCGCCGCACGGGTGATCATTTCCAGGATGGACAGTTCACAACCGCAGCGGGGGCATTCCCGCACATCCTCACTTTTCTTGCCGCAGGCGGGGCAGGCAATCGTCATCAATCCTCCAGATAGAACAGCATATCGGAGAGGGATTCATTCAATCTGCCAACGGTTCCCCAATCATGCCCCGCAATGGCCCGCCGGTTCTTCTCCAGCAGATCCGTTAGTTCCGCGGCGTCTTCCTCGTTCACGCCGGGGATCATCCCTTCCGCTCGTTTGCGCAGCGACTTGGCCCGGTTGATCAATCCCTGTTTGTCCAGGACCACGTCGCCATCGTCTCGTTCGCCGCCGCCTTCGTCATCCCCGTCCGCTTCCACATCGTCATCTTCCCTAAGAAAGGATTCGATATTGGAGCGTTTTTCTTCCAGGTTGGTCCCTGTTCCCTTGTTGGCCGTGTCCATGGTCACGGTCCTGGCAAGACCGGTGGCCTTTTCCTTCGCCGTCACCTTGAGGATGCCGTTCACGTCTAATTCGAGGTTGAGCAGAATGAGGTTCCCCGCTTTTGCCTTGCTCAGGCCCTTGATCCAGAAATTCCCGATAAAGATATTCTCGGAGGCCAGGGGTTCATCTCCCTGAAAAATTTCCACCAGAATATCCTGCTGGTTATCATAATTGGTGTAAAACAATTCTTCCTTGCCGACGGGGAGGGCCGAATTGCGTTTGATCACAGGCACGTACACATCACTCGTCATCCTCCCTTGATATTCCCCGATGGCCCGGGTGCCGAAGGTATAGGGAGTAATGTCCACCAGGATGGCTTTGGTCTTCGCCCCGCTCATCGCCGCGCCCTGAATGGCGGCGCCCATGGCGACAATAAGATCAGGATTTATTTCATGATGCGGTTCGATCCCCATGTCATCCTCGAGCATGCGGGCAACCAGGGGCGTCCGGGTCGAGCCGCCGACGAGGATGATCTTGTCAATCGCCTTGGGGAGAAACATGGCGTCCTTCAGGCAGGAATGGACGGCGATCATCGTCTTGCGGAGCAGCGGCCGGATCATCTCCTCGTATTCTTCCCGGGATATTTCCACATCAAGATGGCGATCCCCGACGATAAATTCTTCCCGGATCGTCGCGAACGGCCGGTCGGAGAGGGTGCGCTTGGCCTTTTCCACGGCTACCCAGAGGCGGTTCGCCGCCTTGAGATCGCTTTTCAGGTCAATGCCGTACTTTTTCTTAAAGGGCAGGGCGACATGATCGCTCAGGAGCCGATCGAAGTCATCGCCGCCGAGGTGGGTGTCGCCGTGGCTGGATCTAACTTCCACAATGCCGTTTTCCATCTCCACAAGGGAAGCGTCGAAGGTTCCCCCGCCCAGATCGTAGATGAGGATCCGCTGTTTCTCCTCACGACCCGCCTCATAGGCCAGGGCGGCCGCCGTTGGCTCGTTGATAATCCGGACCACGTCGAGCCCCGCCAGGATGCCTGCCTCCCGGGTCGCCTGCCGCTGGGCGTCGTCAAAATACGCCGGGACCGTGATGACCGCTTTCTCCACCTTTTGGCCGAGATATGTTTCCGCGGCGCTTTTGAGTTTCCCCAGAATAAAGGAGGATATTTCCTCGGGGCTGAAGGCCTTGTCCCCGAGAGGTAAGGTGATCTTTTCCCCCATACGGCGTTTGATCGACAGGATGGTTTGCTCCGGATTGGCCACCATCTGATTCTTTGCGGTTCGACCGACCATCAGTCGGCCCTCATGGTCAATGCCCACGCAGGAGGGCATGATCGTTTCCCCTTCCACGGGGATCACCTCAGGCCTCCCTTCCGTGCGCAAGCAGGAGATTTCCGAATTGGTTGTTCCCAGGTCGATGCCAACGATGATTTTCATTTTATTTATGGCTCCTTTTGCTTTGATATGGTGACTTTCGCCAGTTTCAGGACGTGATCCCCATAAAGATACCCGCCGGAAATCTCTTCCACGACTGTATGAGGCGGACAGGTATCCGTGGCCACGACGCCGACGGCGATCATGACGGCGGGATCAAAGGGGGCCCCGGTGGTGGGAGTGCACCTGACCCCCTCCCCGGCCAGAAATTCGTCAAAATGAGACATGGCCAGAAAAAACCCGTCCATGACACTATGGGAACATGATGCTGCATCGTGTCCCCACATATCCTGCTTTTCCTGCCGATCCGCCTGATTCACCTGACCTATCTGCTTTTTGTGATCTTTCCACTTACCCTTGTCTCTTGGGGACACCTTGCCTCTCCCTAACATCCTTTCCCAGAGACCGGGCCGGGCGGCAAGGTGTCCCCTTGGCGGCGGGGCGTTCATCTCTTTCAGCTTTTCGTCAAACCGCCGCATTCGCTCATGGATTTCCACTATTTGCAGGAGGATTCCCTGCCGGGCGATGAACTCCGTGTTTTCCTGTTCTTTGGTCAGGTTGTCTAACCGCTGCGCCAAAGAGGTCATGACGCCCTTAAAATCCCCCAGATGCTCGCCAAACTGGAGAAAGGTCTCATGGCTGCGCCGGGAGTTTTTTCGGAATTCATTCCGCAAAACGCAAAGCTCTTCATAGAATGAATACAGATCGGGTTGCTCTTCCGTCTCCGCAAGGACGGGCTCTTCCTGAAGATCTTCTAACCAGCTCAGACAATTATCCAGGATTTTATCCTGCCAGGGAGGCGTTGCTGCCGGTTCTATGCCGCCGTCATCATTAACTTTTTCAAGTTCATTCACTTCT
>Ga0210051_1007486_pt1 | contig 10166 bp, 19 predicted proteins | sample CryGey092014_all_FD_185464 | JGI IMG/M metagenome (GOLD analysis project Ga0210051, IMG submission 185464) | Groundwater microbial communities from aquifer - Crystal Geyser CG23_combo_of_CG06-09_8/20/14_all (SPAdes) (version 2) | ecosystem: Environmental > Aquatic > Deep subsurface > Groundwater...
TCCGGAAAAGCAAAATAACGGAAGCGAAAAACCATACAGCAAGCTTAACAAGAAAGCATGATAGCAGTATGGCTCCGCGTCTCCATCCCCATGATCCGCAAAACGCTAATTTTAAAGACCTGACCCCCAAGTTTACGAAGAGGTCTATTAAACGTATTTTCAGACTTCCGAACGGTCTCACCGACCTCAACGCTTCCAGTAATCCAAACGATCTCAACAACAAGAAAAACCAGATAAACCAGAAAGACCAGTTTGTTGAATGTTGAGACCTGACCCTGGAGGCCTTCATAAATAAAATTTCAAAATAGGAGTGCTTGGGAAAATCAGCCCACGTAAAATCAGGTGGTGGATTTAGGAATTTCGCTTGACATGATACAGATAATAAATTAAGAGCAAAAAGGAGAAGCCCATGCCCAGACAACCTCGTCCTGTTATTTCCAATATCCCCCATCATATAATTCACCGAGGAAATAACAAAGGCGTTGTATTCCATGGTAAGGATGATTATCAGTTCTTTCTTGAGGAAAGGTATTTTCTGGCCTGTCCGCGTTATATGATGAACCCCTTAAGGGCAGGAATAGTTGAAAACCTGGAGGAATATCCCTGGAGCAGTTACCGTTTTCGGGCTTATGGAGAAGAGAGTAAAATTTTAGACTATGATCCCTAATATGAAGATTTAGCCAAAGAAGGACTGATGCGCCAGGAGAGGTATAGGAAATTTTTCCAGGAGGTAATCCCGGAAGGCGCCTGGAAGCTGATCAGGGAAATAGTAAATCGTAACAAGTAAGAGGAAAAAGGCTTATCACCATTCACTCGTCACATGTCACCATTCACAAGAAAGTTAGAGAAGAGGTTGAGAAGGTTTTGGGCCGAAGGGTTATAATAAGACCCGTAGGAAGACCTGGGGAGATCAGAAAATAATCACGTCCCCATTTTCCCTCTCATTGAATTAGAGTTGGCAATAAACTAACAACCAAACAACGTTCCCCGTTATACTATTTTGCAAGAGGAGGCTTTATGGCAACAAGAACAAAAACCGATTATGAAAAATTTTTATTGCGGGAGGTAAAAGACTTGCCGGAATCTGAGTTACGAAAGGTTCTCAAAATAATCCATTTTTTCAAGGAAGAAATTCTTCAAACGGAGCGTGAAAAAGGGAAAGACCTTCAAATGTTCTGGGAGAGTTTTGGGAGCTGGCAGGACGAAAGGTCTGCCGAAGAGATTATCCATGAGATCTATGAAAGCCGCAAATCATCCGGCCGTAATATTCAGCTATGATTGAGTATATCTTAGATACTGACACCTGCATTTACTGGCTTAAGGGAAAAGAGGAAGTCAGAAGGAAGGTCGAACAAATCGGTGTGGATAATCTCAGGATTACAATTATTACCTTGGCTGAACTAAAATATGGAGCCTTTAATTCCCAAAAGGTGAGAGAAAACCTTAAGAACATTAACGATTTTTTGGCAAAAGTTAAGGTCTTGCACTTAGATGAAGATGCTGCAGAGAGATTTGGAAAGATCAAAGCAGGCCTCCGTAGAACCGGGCAGTTAATTGAGGATTTTGATATCCTGATCAGTTCAATTGTATTGAGCCATGGTGGAGTGTTAGTGACCAACAACACCGAACACTTTAAGAGGATATCGGAGCTTAGACACGAGAATTGGATTCAGGAATAAATCAACTTGGTTAAGCAAGCATCGAACTTCACAAAAACTGTGATCTCTTTGGGAAACAAATGGTGAACTTATAGAATAATGACTGATCAGCTCAACAGCTTACTATCTAATTTGACGCTCTCAACGTTTTAATAGACCAAACAGACCGGAGGGAAAGTTATTCAACATAGTCAACAACGTCCCCCATTACTATTACTATGATCCCTGGTATGAAGATTTAGTCAAAGAAGGGCTGATGCGCCAGGAGAGGTATAGGAAATTTTTCCAGGAGGTAATCCCAGAAGGCGAGTGGAAGCTGATCAGGGAAATAGTAAATCGTAACGAGTAAGAGGAAAAAAGGCTTATCACCATTCACTCGTCACCTGTCACCATTCACAAGAAAGTTAGAGAAGAGGTTGAGAAGGTTTTGGGCCGAAGGGTTATAATAAGACCCGTAGGAAGACCTGGGGAGATCAGAAAATAATCACGTCCCCATTTTACCCCAAGGAAATGCCAATTTGGCAAGAGGCATTAATGAGTGATTTAAAAGGGAGATAGTGATGAGAAATGTCAAGAATAAAGATTTGACCCCATCCTCTCTACCCGTACCCGCATATTCAGGAGTTTTGAAGAATGATCGAGCAAAGACTTCTCAAAAGGATTACTGCAAATCCGGAGATCTTTTCCGGAAAGCCGATCATCCGGGGAATGCGAATTTCAGTTGAAATGGTTCTGAGCCTTCTTGCCCAAGGGGCTCCCATACAGGAACTGCTCGATGACTTCCCGGACCTGGAAGAGGATGACATTAAAGCCTGCCTCGCATATGCTCATGCCGTTATCGCCCACGATTCACTTGACAGCCTGAGTGTAGGTGCTCATTAACGTAGAGAATAGGGCTTCAATGAAATTCTTAGTCGACCGATGTGCCGGCCGTAGTTTGGCAGATTGTCTTCGCAGCGAAGGCTATGACTCAGTTTATGCTGTATCACTTGGGCCTGACCCAGGAGATCGGGCTTTGCTTCAAAGGGCTGTTTCAGAAAAGAGGGTATTGGTTACAATTGATAGTGATTTCGGCAGACTTGTGTACAAAGGTGGCGAGGTGCATTGTGGAATAGTGCGATTGCCCGATGTAAGAAGAGATAGAAGAATTGAATTGATGAAAAAAGGCTTATCACCATTCACTCGTCACCTGTCACCATTCACAAGAAAGTTAGAGAAGAGGTTGAGAAGGTTTTGGGCCGAAGGGTTAATAAGACCCGTAGGAAGACCTGGGGAGATCAGAAAATAATCACGTCCCCATTTTACCCCAAGGAAATGCCAATTTGGCAAGAGGCATTAATGAGTGATTTAAAAGGGAGATAGTGATGAGAAATGTCAAGAATAAAGATTTGACCCCTATCCCCTATCCCCGCCGATATTGGGGTGACCGAATCGACGAAGAAAGGAGGGCATAATGGAACCCATATTTTTACAAATTCCGCCTGAAATAGCGGCGCAAATAAAGATACCACCAAAGCGGGCGCAAAGAGTTCTGATGGAAGAGCTTGTGTTGCGCCTTTACGAAGAAGGCATTATTTCTGCTGGTCAGGGCGCATACCTGTTAAAAATGGATCGGCTGTCCTTTGAACGTTTTATGGCGGAACATAGCATAGCTATTCATTGCGATGTTGAAGAACTGGATCAGGATATTTCTCACCTGGACCGGGCATTATGATTGTAAGCAATACCACGCCCATCAGCAACTTGCTTCATCTTGACAATATCTCGCTTTTAGCTGAACTGTTTGGCGTCGTTTATATCCCGGAAGCAGTGGCTGATGAAGTGAGCGTTCTTTTTTCAAGTTGCAAAGAATGGCAGAAGTGTGTTGAGGGAGAGCAGATAATTATTCAGCCCATTTCGAACACTATTTTTGTAAAACAAATGGTACCATTTCTCCATAAAGGCGAGGCCGAAGCCATTTGTCTTAGTCTGGAAAAGAAGGCAAAGTTATGCCTTATAGACGACAAAGACGCTCGGACAATAGCTCAACTGAATAATTTGCCGGTAGCAGGAACTCTGGGCATTTTACTGAAGGCCAAGAAAACTGGTTTGATCTCATCTGTTAAAGAATTGATCGACAGGTTGCGCTCTGAACATCACTTTTGGATCAAAGAAGATATGTATCAAAAGGTCTTGCATGTAGCTAAAGAGAAGGTATGAAACCAATAATTGTCAGGGGGAAAGTAAAAGTGTACCAATTTCGGAAATTAAAAAGTGTACCACCCACCCCCATTGGTTGTTCTTTAAACAGGCAAGACGGTCATGTTTTCACCTGGTATGAAGATTTAGCCAAAGAAGGACTGATACGCCAGGAGAGGTATAGGAAATTTTTCCAGGAGGTAATCCCAGAAGGCGAGTGGAAGCTGATCAGGAAAATAGTAAATCGTAACGAGGAAGAGGAAAAAGGCTTATCACCATTCACTCGTCACCTGTCACCATTCACAAGAAATTCAGAGAAGAGGTTGAGAGGGTTTTGGGCCAAAGGGTTATAATAAGACCCGTAGGAAGACCTGGGGAGATCAGAAAATAATCACGTCCCCATTTTCCCCGAAGGATAGTACCAACTTGCGTGTTGCTGAGCAATGGGCTGGTAAAGTTCTTAAGCGATACAGTTACTACCGGCTCAATAGTGCCAATGAACTGAAGGTCGGCTGGGATAACGCGCCGCACCATACGCAAATGGAGTCTTTTCCACACCACAAACATGTAGGCCAGCGAGGAAATTTACAGCCTTCCAGGGAGACCAGTTTGGAAGAGGTTATGAGAGTTATTCAAAGAAAGATTTAGCCGCAAAAAGGCGCAACGACTAAGGGCAACTAAAATGTCTCATGTCAAGGGCTGACCCCATTGCTTTCGCCGCAGGATGTCCCCTATCAAAAACGCATGGATCAAAATATGATTAATAAGTTTGCATAAAGTGGAGGCAAAGATGAAGAGTATGACAATCGAGTTACCTGAAACGGTTTTTTCTGCCCTGCGTAAAGCACCAGCGGAATTTGTGAAAGAGATGCGCATCGAAGCTGCAACTCAATGGTATGCTCAAGAACGTATCTCCCAGGAGAAGGGGGCAGAAATTGCTGGAATCAGCCGGGCGGAATTTATTAACGAGTTGGCGCGCCGCCAAATTTCGGTTGACCAGGCGGGTTTTGATGAAATAATGGAGGAAGTTCGGCGTGACTGATGCTTGGGTCATCAACGCATCACCGATCATTCTGTACGCTCGTATCGGCAGACTTAATGTGATTGAGCGGCTCGCCCCAAGAGTGATTATTCCCGCAACAGTCATCGAAGAGATCCAGGCTGGAATTCGAAAGGATGGAACTGTCAAAGATGCGACAGCTTGGGCGTTACAATATCAACAGCCTGACATTTCTATCCCAACCACCGTGGAACGCTGGGATCTTGGTCAAGGCGAATCTCAGGTTATCAGCTTCTGCCTACAAGGTGAACGGTGGGCAGTGCTAGATGACAGGATGGCCCGCCGTTGCATCAGTGCTCATGGTTTAAAGATGATCGGATCGCTTGGGATGATTCTCAGGGCGAGGAAGTTGGGATTAATTGATGCCGCCAGACCTTGGGTGTACAAGTTGAAGGATGAAGGTATGTATGTGGAGGTTAGTCTTGTTGAGAGAGCGTTATCCGCTCTTAGTGAAGGACAGTAAGGATTGTTTGCTATAGCAATTCATATGCCTGAATTCCTATCGCAATAGCAAAACAGATAGGTTACCCATGTAACTGGTGTAAGACTGCGTAGCGTATTTCACTGGGGCCAAACAAACCAAATGGACCAGATACACACTCTCAGCGCTTGAATGGGTTACTGATTTACAAATGGACGTCCCTCAAATCAAGAGTTTCGGCAGAAGAGATCGGGAAGTTTGAGGAAGAATTGCAACGGGAAGATATAGCCTGAAAGAACTTTCGGTTAACCAGGTAATTCCAGCGATTTCAGGATTCCCCTTTTTATCCTCAGCCTTAACCTCAGTCGGTCTTTTAAAAGTCGGAGATGTTATTATTGAGATTGACCCCCGGTATTTTCGTCCTACTGAGGATAACCTCAAAGTCCAACTTTTTATTAACATGGGCTTTTGGAATAATAAACGAATATTATTAACCGGCGGCGCTGGCTTCCTCGGCTCCTTGTTATCCCTGCTCTCATCAAAAAATGTGTCGATGCACAAAAACCTGTTTCCGATTCCCGACTCACGACTCACAAATAACTGTTTGGGGGACAGGAAAATCAACACGGGAGTTCCTCTATGTAGAAGATACTGCAGAAGGGATTCTTCTTGCTACAGAAAAGTACAACAAATCCAACCCTGTGAATCTTGGTGCAGGTTTTGAAATATCAATAAAAGATTTGGCTCAATTGATTGCTAAGCTTACTGGTTTCAAAGGTAGAAAATATATAAATCTTTCAAGGAATGCCAATTTGGCAAGAGGCATTAATGGGTGATTTAAAAGGGAGATAGCGATGAGAAATGTCAAGAATAAAGATTTGACCCCTATCCCCTCTATCCCCTCAATGGGGAGATTAGAAAATAATCACGTCCCCATTTTCCCTCCCACCTTTCTCGCTGTTTTCGACAAACAAGAAAAACGAGATAAACCAGACAAACCCAAATGTTATAATTTTCCGGATGTCCCCAACTCTACCCGTTACCCATTATAATAAGGCGAAATAATAATTGAAAATTACCGAGTGCTTGTGGTTAGATGAGTTTGTTGATAAAATAATTCGTAAACATCACGTCTATCCGGAAGAAGTTGAGGAAATGTTTTCAAGAGAGCCGCTTATTCGTAGATTGGAGGGCGGCCACGTGAAAGGTGAAGATCTATTTATTGCCTTTGGTACGACAAATCCAGGACGTTACTTGAGTGCATTATTCGTTGGTAACGTTCAAAAGTTGAGGCAAACCTTTTTTTATAAACTTTTTTATCGCATCAAATGCATTTTTCTTTCTGTTGAGACTTCGTTTGATGGAGTTACCCACAACCGCGTCCGCCCTTGCTATTCCTAAGCTGCGTCCGCGGATGTGGATAACTCCATAGAAGATTTGCAGTCATCATTCTCTTACGGTGAATATGCTGCACTAAAATTTTGCCTCAACTTTTGAACGTTACTTATTCGTTAGGAAAAAGGATAAGCGGGCGATGGTTATAAGCGCCCGGGATATGAATAAAAGAGAAAGGAAAAAATATGGAAAAAGATAAAAGACTCATTTTTAAGACCTATGAAGAGGCTGCTGACTGGTTCGATACGTATGATATGACTGATTATGAGGATAAGATGCAACCGGTTGATTTTCATTTCGATTTGAGAAAAAATCGTGACTGGGTTGAATTAGAAAGAGAAATTGCAAGAAGTATTAGAGAACTGGCAAAGAAGCAAAGAATTCCTACTCGCAAGTTAGTTAATGAATTACTAAAGGAAGGGCTGGAAACTTTACAATAGTTTCAATCCGAAGCTGGAATACTGATATAGTTTACCCAGTTAAGATCTTTTTGAACCATTTAACCGGTTAGAAACGCTTTCCCTTTAGCGTAAGCTATAATGTAACAATGTCCCCTATTTGCGACAATATTGAGGGTTTGAAAGTTGAAATTTGGCCAACTGGTTGATACTGACTGTATGGATAGATGAGTTATTTATTTATATATTTATGTGCGTCCCCAACGTCTCGCTGCTTTTTCCTTCCGATGGTGGATTTGGCGAGAAAACTTGACATGACACCTGCCGCTGTCAGTTATGCGGTTCAGCGAGGAGAGAAAATGGCGAAAAAGCAAGGTTACCGGCTGGAATCTGAAGTTATTTGAATATTTAAGGTCGTCCCCTATTTTTTTTTAAGGTCGTCCCCTATTTTCCCCGGGAAAGGGTCAATAGAGGTGGTATAACCGGGGGTGAAAAATTTAGAGAAGAGGTTGAGAGGGTTTTGGGCCGAAGGGTTATAATAAGACCCGTAGGAAGACCTGGCAGAAAATAATCACGTCCCCATTTTCCCGATGAGTGATTTAAAAAGGAGATAGTGATGAGAAATGTCAGAAATGTCAAGAATAAAGATTTGACCCCAGCTCTGCCTGGGTAAAAGATTGGGTTAAGTTATTTTTTGGAGGCAATAATGGAAATACAATTTATTACCGATGAACATGGAAATAAAACGGCTGCAATTGTCCCATATGATGAGTGGGAACGGACAGAAAAGGCGAAAGATATTCTTGAGCATATTTACCTGGCAGGGATAATTGAAGAACGCAAGGGCAGCGAACCGACAGTAAATTTGGATAATTTATTGAATGAAGAGGGATTGACACGTGCCGACCTGGAAAGTTGAGCTGATCCCTGAAGCCCGGGAAGATTTTAACAGTCTGGATGGCAGTGTAAAAAAGATAGTATTAAAACAGCTTATCAAACTTGAACAGAATCCAAAATACGGTGATCCACTTGGCAATAAAGCTGGAATAAACCTTGAGGGATATTTCAAACTTTATGCTGATAAAAAGCGAATAAGAATAATTTATGAGGTGATAGACGACATCATCAAGATTATTGCCATCGACAAAAGAGAAGATATGGAAGTTTATCGCATAGCATTAAAAAGGATTCTATCTCTGAAATCCAAATCTTGAGAAAAGCGCCCGCTAGCTATCATTCTGAGGCCCATATTCCTTTTATCGCATTTCTCGCGTTCAACCTTTTCTCGCTTGCTGTTTGAAACAAACCAAATCAACTAAATAGACGAGATCAACGAGAGAAACCAAACAGACCAAACAAACCAAAAGGACCAGATAGACCAAACAAAGCAAATAGACGAGACAGACCAAACAAACCAGAAAGTCAAGAATAAAGATTTGACCCCAAAATTTTCAAAATTTTTTAGTATGAAACCTCTTTATCGACGGCGCAACATCTTATTGGCGATAGGGACTCATTTGACGTTGATATCCTTGCCCTTACCCTGGAAACTGGGGCTCCGCTGTGGAGCAATGACTCTGATTTTGAGGGAATAGAGGAAATTACTCTATTGAAAACGAAAGACATCATAGATCTGGTTAGATTCTTCAAGGCTGATAGGCCAAATAAACCAGGAAAATAAGGCGAAATAGCCGATGAGCAAAAACCGAGATAACAAACAAGATTTGCAGGCGGAAATCGAATGGTATGACAGTGGTAAGTTTTATATCGATTCGGGACATTGGACATCCTATCCATTATTTGCGTCGAGGGAACGGCACTGGTTAGCAGGAGAAGTGGGGAAAATACGTTTTTATGGGTACTTGTCATAAGAAGTTTGATTCGGGTTTGCGGCGTCCCCCATTACTATGACCCCTAATATGAAGATTTAGCCAAAGAAGGACTGATGCGCCAGGAGAGGTATAGGAAATTTTTCCAGGAGGTAATCCCGGAAGGCGAGTGGAAGCTGATCAGGAAAATAGTAAATCGTAACGAGTAAGAGGAAAAAGGCTTATCACCATTCACTCGTCACATGTCACCATTCACAAGAAATTTAGAGAAGAGGTTGAGAAGGTTTTGGGCCGAAGGGTTATAATAAGACCCGTAGGAAGACCTGGGGAGATCAGAAAATAATCACGTCCCCATTTTCCCGATGAGTGATTTAAAAAGGAGATAGTGATGAGAAATGTCAGAAATGTCAAGAATAAAGATTTGACCCCTACCCCTCCACATTACATGTCTCACATTAATCACCAGAAGAGAGGATATTATGCTTACAGAATACATCGATCAAGCTATGCGTGAAGCCCTTTATGACAAGCTTGAAGACGGGTCTTTTTCAGGAAAGATCCCGAAATGCCCCGGGGTGATAGCCTTTGGCTCAACGCTTTATCAATGTGAGCAGGAGCTGAAATCCAGTCTTGAAGGGTGGCTCATTGTTAAGATTCGGTATGGCGACAAATTGCCTGTTATTGGTAGAATTAACCTGAACAACAGGATGCCTGCTTTTAAGGGTGAGGCTGTTGCAGCCAATGCCTAAGTGGAACCCTTGTAAGCGCAGGGACTTTATAAAGAAACTGAAACGGATTGGTTTTGCACCTCCCGAACCTGGGGGCAGTCATTTCTACATGCGGTACGGAACCTATACATTCACAGTGCCAGGCAATCCGGAATATTCCGTACCCCAGGTCAGGACGCTCCTCAAAGAAATCGAAGAGGGAATAGGAAGAAAAATCACTTTAGACGAGTGGGAGCCTTTGTGACGTGTGCCAATCTTTCCAATAAGTTTACAAATTGACAACGTCCCCTATTTCGCCCTTGCGCCAAGAGAGGTATAGGAAATTTTTCCAGGAGGTAATCCCGGAAGGCGAGTGGAAGCTGATCAGGAAAATCAGTAATGTCCGGTTAAGGATTTGCATATGCATATGATTGATCCTGGTTTGGTGGTTGATACCACCATACGCCGGTTTGGTTCACAATATCAGCAAGGCTTATCTCATTGCGGATATTGATACAGA
>Ga0210051_1007491_pt1 | contig 10162 bp, 7 predicted proteins | sample CryGey092014_all_FD_185464 | JGI IMG/M metagenome (GOLD analysis project Ga0210051, IMG submission 185464) | Groundwater microbial communities from aquifer - Crystal Geyser CG23_combo_of_CG06-09_8/20/14_all (SPAdes) (version 2) | ecosystem: Environmental > Aquatic > Deep subsurface > Groundwater ...
TCTAAGTACCGCAGTAATGCATGACCTCAGGCCAAATTACAGTCGAGTTGCGCGCTCGCTTGCGTGTCGAAGCCAATGACCGCTGTGGCTATTGCCAGACACAGCAGGTGCTTGCATATGGCTCTTTAGAAGTTGATCATATTATCCCTGCAGCTCTTGGGGGCAGCGATGATATTGATAACCTGTGGCTTGCCTGTCGGCCATGTAATCAGTACAAGGCGAGCCGAATCTCTGGTTTGGATACGAAAACTGGTCGAAAAGTTCGTTTGTTCAATCCACGTCGGCAAGTTTGGAGTCGTCACTTCTGCTGGAGCGAAGATGGCACCTTGGTTGTAGGACTGACTGCTTGCGGACGTGCTACAGTACTTGCCCTACGCATGAATGGCCCCTTCGCAGTAGAAACGCGCAGATTTTGGGTGCGTGCTGGCTGGCATCCTCCGAAGGAATAAATGTATCAACAGGTAAACCGGGGAGCGGTGAGTGAGGGGGGTGAAGTTGCCAGTAATCAGTGGTCAGTCATCAGTTGTTAGTTTCAAGTGAACAGGGGAGGGGAGGAAGTTACCAGTTATCAGTCTCAAGTGAACGAGTAGAGGGGTGAAAGTTGAGTCACTGCGCGGTGACTCTGTCGCCGACCCGTCCATGAGCGATGAGCAGGTAGATATTGTCATTTCTGCGGTGTTGAGCGCCTTGGACGAATTAGCGTCGTAATCCTGGCAACAATCCAGGTGCTGGGGGAGGCGGCACACATCCCGCAACTGGTCGCTGAGTACCGGATTTAGGAAGTCATCATTGCCATGCCGGCCGCGCGATTGACCTCGGTTGCGGCACAGGCACCAACGTCATCGCCCTCGCCCAAAACGGCTGGCGGGTGACGGGCGTGGACTTCATCCCCAAAGCGATTCGAATCGCAAAACGAAAAGTGAAGCAAGCGCGCGTGAATGCGGATTTGCGCGTGGGCGATGTCACCCGACTCGACGGCATCGCCGGTCCCTTCGACCTGGCGCTCGACATCGGTTGTTTCCACGGCCTGGGCGACAAATCCGCCTACCTGACGGAACTCGACCGGCTGCTCGCCCCGGGCGGACACTGGCTGATGTACGGATTCTTCAAACCCGATCCGCTTCTTCCCGGACCCGGGCTGGCCGCGCCCGACCTGAGTCTGATCCACGCCCGCGGCTTTTCCCTGCTCTCGCGCACGGACGGCTTCGACAAAAAAGAACGGCCCTCGGCGTGGTTCTTGTTTCAAAAAACCGACAGCCCGCCGTCCTGAGCGGAGTGACGAGCAGAGCGAGGAACGCAGTCGAAGGATGGCATTGAAAAATAAGATCGGCCATCGGCGTAGTTCTTGTTTCAAAAAATCTCTGGTGGGTAAGGCGGAATGCCATTCCGCCCCACAGTCCGCTTGTTCATAAAGATACCGCCGTCCTGAGCGGAGTGACTGAGTGTTCGTCGAGGGAACGCAGTCGAAGGACGGGTCACATGTGAACGCTCTGTTGGAATCTACCTGCCCTTCGATCGCGTAGCACTCAGGGCAGTGGTACACTGATGACTGATAACTGAACTAGCTACCTGACAGTTTCAAGAAACCGGTGGTCGAGTAGCCCCAAGTGCTCTTCTTAGGGCGTATCGAGACCACATTTGCGGGTAGTTTGCCGGCACGTTGGTCTCGACACCTGCACTGCACCAAACGCAGTGCGGTGCAAGTGTACGGCGGAAGAGCACCGCCTACTCGACCAACGGCGTGTTTTTTGAACAAAGTGTCAGGTGGCTAGAAAATATTCTCTCCTGTTATTGGCAAGCGTGCTGTTCTTTTCTGTAACCATCTCCGTGGAAGGTAGCGAAAAGATGAAAATTTCAAGAAACATTTCTGTTTTTGTTTTGTTGATTGTTTCACTTGTTTCAACATCTTCAATTCAGGCTCAATCTCTTACTTCGCCGAATAGCCAGAACGAGTATTTGGGAGAACCCGTTTTTCTCTCCTCCACAATTTCAACCCAGGCTCAAACATCCGTCACCGTGGAGAGCTTCTTCGGTGAGGGTAGTTTCATGGATGGGTATGATTTCTCGGCTTATGCTGTCCAGCGCTGGGGAGAATCAGGCCCCGATAATCCTGATCTGTCCCCTGACTTCTATTTGAGTGAAAATACGCCTGTAACTAATAACCCCGACCAAACATACAGCCCGAAGACTACCATTAACTATGGCGCCACGCCGCTGGCATCGATTACCGAAATTCCATCCCAATCTGATTCGCGTTTCGCCAATAATGATTTTGTTCAGGGGCGGACGTACGGGATGTTCACGCTCGAAGGGGATTATGTCGTCCTTCAAGTGACCAGTCTTTATGAGCAACCCTTCAATGACTGGCATAAAAATGGAATGACGTTCGACTGGGTGTATGTGGAAGGGGGGGGGACCGGCGAGTTGACACTTGCTCTGTATCCTTATGACAAAACCGAATTTGCGATGGGCGACAGTCCTACCATTGGGGGCGATGTGCTGGTGGGCGGGCAGCCCCTCGCAAACGCCCAGGTTTGCACCGAAGTCTGGAGCGATTCTCTGGATTATTTGTATGGGGCCTGTCATTTCACAAATGCGAATGGTCAATTTTCATTCTGGTTGGAATATGGTGTGAACATCCCCACCGGTTATCGCGGCAATCTGACGGTGGAGGGGAATGTGACCTATAAAGGTGCCGTTGCTTATCAGAACATTACTGTCCCTTACGGAAACAAAGCCCTCGATCTGCCCCTGGATTTAACTCTTTTCGGGCCGGATCACGATCTTGAAATTGGCGGTTGGGAAGATATTGGCATTGCCGGGACGATCACCAGCCAGGGTGTCAATGTGGATGGAGCCCTGGTGACGATGGTTGTCGCCGGGCAGACCTTCCAGACCACCACCGGGACGCATACTTCTGGTCAATTCAACTGGTATTGGAGTAATACTTCTTTTCCGGCGGGGAAGTACACTGTACAAGTCACCATCACCAAAGATGGCTACCAGACGGCTACGGGGAGTGTCCCGTTCACCTTGCTGGGGGCAGGATATGATTATTGGGTCACGATGGACCCCATCTCCGCCAACATAAACCCAGGAACCAATGTCCCTTTTCCTGGCACCCTCACCCTGGGCGGAACCCCAGTCTCGGATTGGATCGATATCTACGTCACATTCCCTAACGGTCGCACCAATGGCTACAGCAACCTGACCGACGCGAATGGGCGGTTTACCCACACCCAGCCATCCCTAACAGAGCTTGGCGCTTACCAGCTCGTTGTTCATTATCATGCGGATGACAAACTAATCAGCAAGGTGTACACCTTCTCGGTGGGTACTACCCCAACTCCCACCGTGACTCCATCTGTCCCGCAGCCAACCCCGGCTCCGAGAAAATGCGAAATCATTGATGTTGTTTACCCTTCGATGGTTTTGGTGGGAGACAAAGTAGATGTTACCGGCAAAGTGATTTGTACGCAGGGTGAAGAAGAAATCATCCCGCAAGAAAACTGGGATGTTCATGTGTTTGATATGCACACATCGGCCAAAGCTCCGGTTGTCCAAACCAGTGGAGACGGATCATTCGCCGCCATTTTCCCATCGCAGCTTTCTGTCCGAGAAATTACTATCCTTGCCCGAAACCCAGAAATTGAGACCCGCTATGCACGCTGGTTCGGTCCCCTCAGAGTTGTGGTTGGCATCGAACCTGAGATCAGCCTCTCTCAAACTGATTACGATCAGGGAGAAATCCTCGAAGGAACACTCACCCTAAATCCAAATCACCCAGCAGAAAATTGGGATTCTGGGTTAGAAATCTTCTATCAGATCACAGGCCCAGAAGGGGATGCAGCAAAGCAATACTTGTTTGAATCCCAATATTATTATGTAGACCCCCAGTATTATATTCACAATATCGTTGACCGGATTTATTGGTCGGTTCCCCAGGATGCTGGCGGAGGCAAATATACCCTCACCGCCTATATCTCTGGAAACTATATTGATACCCATACGATTGAAACAGATTTTTATGTCAACGATATTCAACACACCAATTTAACCGCCTGGGTGGAATCAGACCCGGATGGCTGGGTTTCGGCCACCTTGGTTGGTCAATTCACCGATTTTACCGGAGTCCCCATCCCGGATGCAGATGTTCGGGTTGAGTTTTTCATTGTCAAATGGAATACCGATTGGACAGAAATTATTGGAACTCGTGAGTTCAAACTAACCGGCGCTACCGATGCGTTCGGCAGCTATGAAATTGATCTGGAACCCCTGGATTTATTCGTTGGTCAAGGTCAGGATGATCCCTGGGAGCCTAATTGGGCGACCACCACCGTCTACGCCGACAGAGAAGGGTATGCCACCGGAGCAACCATTATTGATATTCGCATCCCTACCGTAAAATCTCGAATGGAGATCATCTCTGTCAATCCACCCTTGGATTATTTGTCCAAGCTGGCTCAAAGTGGGTTGAGTTATGATCAGTTACTCGAGATGAACATCCAGGTGCGGGTACGGTATAACAATATTTTTGTTGAAGGCGCCAAACTCGGTATTTCAGCACAAGGTAACTGGGCAGTTAACTGTAGTGGGGGTGCAGATAATATGATGACTTTTGAACCCTATCTATCCATCAATGGAGAACAGAAAGAAGAAAGTGAAGTGTATATGGGCGACTATGCGGCCCGCCCTCCCCATACGCTGTCGTGGTATATCCTCGGTATGCACAATGTGCCTTTTTACTATTACCCGAAACACAATGTAACCATGCCAGCCCAACACGGGATTGCTCAGGAAAGTACATTTACGCAATACCGCAAAAGTCACTTTTGACTTGACGAAATGGGTTCTCGTGGCATACTGCAACTTGGCTATCAAACAAGGAGCAGAGCATGAGAACCCACAAAGAATTATACTGGACAACACCGACAATCTACAAATGTGAATTGGAGATTTGTCCGCAGTGCGGTGGCGCATTGGCAGCCATGCCTTATCTAAACGGACTGAAAACGGTACAGACGATGACACAGGTTTTGACGATGGCCTATCGGCCGAAGCGATGTACAGTTCCGACCTGTAAGAGCGATGGCGTGAGTTGGCCATCAGCGGCATGGCAGCAGGTGGCGCCGAAGTACGGTACCTACGGGTATGATGTGATCGCGCAAATTGGCTGGGAGCGGCAAAAGAGCGGGAGGCGCTTTGCAGCGATCCACAGCGATTTGGCAGGGCGTATCCAGATCAGCGAAGCGCAAGTGCGCTACTCGTATTACCAGCGATACCTGCCCTTGTTGGCCTGCCATGAGCGTCAGCATATGGGTGAATTGAAGGTCTTGTCACAACAACGCGGCTTGCTCTTGGGGCTAGACGGCTTGATGCCCGAAGGGGGCGAGCCGCAGTTATGGGTGGTGCGTGAATTGCAGACGGGCTGGACATTGCGCAGTGGTTGGATGAGTTGCCAGGACGAAGCGGCGTTCGTTGAGTTCTTGCAACCAATTGCGGATTTGAATCTGCTGGTCAAGGCAATCATCAGCGACAAGCAACGCGGGCTGTTACCGGCTGTGAGCGTAGTCTTTCCACAGGCTGTGCATGGCTTTTGCCAACTTCACTACCTGGACAATGCCGCTGAGCCGGTGGCGGAAGCCGACGAACAGATGAAAATCAGCCTGCGGCAGGGAGTACGCGCCGCAGTGGGGGACTTGATTCGGCAAAAACAGGCCGAAAAGCCCACCGTTTTGACGGTGACCGGGGTGATTCCGACGCCGGTTGTCCTCTCAACCCCACTCCCAGCCCCCGAACCGGCGGAGATCGCCGCATGGGCGCGGGAAGCCATTGTGCAGGATATCCTGCAACGGGTACGCTACTTGCTCACCCTGAAAGGGCGGCCCCCTTTTCGTCTGGCTGGGATCGAGATGTTCACCCGTTTACAGGAAGTGGAAACCTGTGTGCAGGAACTGATCCAACATCAAGCGGAGCCGCGCCTGTTGGCATTGCAGGCTGGCTTGCAGCAAGCCCTTCAAACCGTCCGCCCCGCACAAGCCGACTTATGTCAGGCCGCCAAGTGGTTGGCTGACCTGGCCGAGGTGCTGGACCCAGACCAGAAACCCGCTCGCACCGCCGAGCAAGTCCGGGCCGAATGGGAAACCTGTCTGGCCCGCATCCAGACGCAAGAGCAGGCCTCGCCCCGTTTGCAGGAGTTCAGCGCCAAAATCCGCAAGGTCTCCGCGAGCTATGCGCCAGGCCTGTTCCACACATACAACGTGCCCGGTTTGCCGCGTACCAACAATGGCCGCGAAAGTGAGTTCCGCGACCTGCGTCGGCGTCTGCTCTCCACCACTGGTCAGGCCGGAGCCGTCAAACGCCTGTTGTGTCGCGCAGGCGCCTGGGAACTGATTCCTGGCCTCAGTTCTTTGCCTGAAACCGTGGCAGCCTTATCTCACGTGGAGCGTGACCAATTCCTTCAGGAGCGGCAACGAGTACGAACCCACCGGGCGCGTTTCAGACTCCACACCCGCTCTGCCAAACGATCAGAGGCGCAGCTCCAACAACTGGTCCAACGCTGGAAGGCGCTTCCCGCTGCCAATGGTCCATAGTGACTTTTGCGGTATTGCACATTTACGGTTTCTGGTAGATTATTTGGGTATAGATACAGCGAAAACTCTCCTAACCAATGCGGAAATCAAGCATATGCAGATTCGCCCGCAGTACCGCCACCGTGGGTAGGCGCCCAACCGGCTGTTAGTATCTCAGTCAGTTTGGGGGGTTCAAGTGCAGGAGTAGTGTATAACATTACCCCTCCATCCATTTCCGCGAGTGGATCGGCCTGGGTTTCACCCACCACAGGAGAATTTAACGCCAGCGTAAACGTGGGCCAGGCCACCGGTTATGCCTTCGCCAATCAGCCGGTCACCCTGTCGGTGATCGCCACAGACCTGGGTGTTACCAAGATTACCAGCGTGACCGCCAAAACCACCAGCGAGATTACTCTTCAAGGTTCTGTGGTAACAGATGAAAAGGGTGTCATCAAACTCCCCCTTACGGCCAAATCGAACCCCTGCGAATTAAAAGCCGCCGCAAAATATTATGTCCAAATCACAAGCCCGGCGTTGGGTGGTGAACAAAACATCCCCATTGAGCTGCGCTGTATTGAAAAACTTGAATTTGAAATGAATGATGGTGCAATTGCTCTTGTTCAGGCAACCGATCTTTCTGACCAACAACCGTTTCGATTGGCTGCTGGAAAAGAAGCTGGGGTACGGGTTTACTATGCCGTGCGCGGTGAAATTTATCAACCCGCTAATAAACCCGTTAGCTATCTTGTAAAATTTGAATTTTTTCAATCAGGGACTTCAATACCAGTGGTAACGCAGTTAAAAAGAGTATCCCTGACGGAAAAGGGGGCGACAGTTTCCTGGGCAGATTCTTCAAAAGCTCCGAATCAGGCTGGAATTGGATTAGTCACCAAATGGGAGGAAAAACCTACAGATATAGAAGGCTCTGATCTAACCGACATTGACTTTGTATTTACGCCCTGGCAGGGCAATGGTAAATCTAATCAATTCAAAATCCGCATCACCATCGACCCAGATGAGATTTATGGCAAAAAAATCGAGCAAACCATCGAGGGAACTGTCCAAAAAATGAAGACCCTCCACCTGATCATTGTGCCGGTGAATTTCGTAGATAATTTGGATATGAGTTTTATTTTCAATCAAGTTGATTTTTTATATGAGACGTATCCTTTGGGAATCTCGAATCTGATTTTGGATCTACGCGATTCGTATTACGCCACCGAAATTCCATTAACCTGCGCTTCAATGACGTATCTAAAAGAAATCGCTTGCGGATTAGGTACCAAATATGGGACGGGTGGAGACGCCAACACCCTTACCAAAATTGTTGGCATCGTAGAAAATGAAACTTGGCAAATTGGCTGGTGGAACAACCAAGGAACGATGGGCGCATATGCTGCTACATATTGGGATTCCGCAACCACAAATGTTGCCCTGGTACGCCATCATCCCTATAACCCATCCAACACCACCGCCCATGAAATTGGTCATATGTTTGGGTTAGAACTGGGTGAACAATACAAAACTAATCCACCCAACGGAATACCAGTTAATGGACTAATCCTTAAAGACGGTCAAGTATTTGATATTCCCTCCGATTATCAAATACCCAAAATGACGTATGGTGGTCGAGACAAGATTGTTAATTCCAGATGGGGGTCTAGCTTTGGCTCAACCACATCAGGGATCACAGATCTGATGGGCAATGCAGGGTATTATCTACACAATAACGGAAAAGATGTGGTAGCCGAAAGTCATAACCGGTCCTGGGTGATCCCTAAAACTTACATGTCCCTTTTTGACGCCCTGGCAGACCCGCCCGATGAAGAAATATTTTTCGTTCAGGGAGTCATCGGTATGGATGGATTGGTTACCCTCAACCCGGTTGTGCAAATGGGCGGTTTGCCCGATGAACCGACCACTGTGGGTGAATATGAACTTCAGATTCGATCTACAGCCGGGGAAATTCTTTACAACACCCGCTTTGGGTATGCTGCCAAACCCGGATTATTTGATTTACACTTGCCCTACACACCAGGAATGGACCGCATTATCGTATTGAACGGAGGCACCATTGTAGGTGAATTGCTCCGCAGCCCAGAACCGCCTGTTGTCAGCTTCTCACCGATCCCAGAGATTGGCGGTGAAGAAACCGTACTCAATCTCAGTTGGACGGGCAGCGACCCTGATGGGGATACCCTCACCTATAGCTTGCATTACAACTGCGATAGCGAAACGACCCTTTGGGTGCCGATTGTTGCTAATTTGACGGCAACCACCTATGGGGTCAATCTGACTCACCTGCCGGGGGGGACCTGCACCCTGAAAGTGACCGCCAGCGACGGGATCAATAGCGTCTATGCAGTCACTGGTTTAGAATCTTCTCCTCGGGGACCAACCGTCCAAATCCTGACTGAGGCGATCGCCTATAATGCCGATGAACCAGTTTTCCTAAAAGGGTTGGCTGTTGATCCTCTTGACGGTGTCCTTCCCAATGAGAATCTATCCTGGTACTCAGATGTGGATGGTGAACTAGGTTTTGGCAGCTCAATATCAGTATTATTATCCCCCGGAACCCATCATCTGACGTTGTGGGCTGAAGATTCTTCCGGGAATTTCTCAATGGCTGAAACAACCATCCAAATCCAAAACGAAAATATTCTCACCAGGATGGGGAGTATGTGGGTCATCGGCTTGCTGATACTGGCCGTTCTGCTGGGACTTGGAGCCATTTTTATCCTCTGGCTTGTGATGCGCAACCGGGGTCAACCCCAACCGGTAGCCATCTACACTGGAGATCAAAATCAGAGAGCGCAAGTTTCCCAAGATCATTCGTGGTATCAAGATCCCAATACTGGCGGTTGGAGTTTCTGGAATGGACAAGCCTGGCAACCGATTCCTGGAGCGCCGCCTCCCGTCTACACGCCGCAACAGGGTTTTGTGAAAAAGCAAAGTGGCTGGGGTTCCTGCCTGTTCAACCTGCTCATCAGCGGTGGAATTGGGCTGATCGTTGGCGGCGGTCTGTCGCTGGTGGTGTTTAATTTCTTCCCCAGTATTCAGATTGAATTGGGAGCGGGAGATCTCACTCAAACCCTGACAATGGGCGGCGGCGGTCTCCTGGCAACCATTCTCGGCCTGTTATTGCTAAACAGTGGATTCAAAGCCATCCTCACACAGCGAGCCGTTGTTGTAGACGAAAGGCATCGTCGCCATGAAAAACGCGGTTGTAGCGCTATCTTGAACGGACTAGGACAATTAGTTTTTGGAATTGTATGCCTGGCGGGTGGCGTGGGCTTGATAACCCTGGCTTTCTATCAGGCAGTTTTGCCCTGGTTGGTGTTCTAATATTCACTTAACCCATGCGCCTTCTCTTCCTCTTCCTCGATGGCCTCGGCCTGGGCACGGACGACCCCGCGACCAACCCCCTCGTCCGCGCGAACATGCCACGCCTGCGCGCCCTACTCGGCGGACAGTTGAAGGACTACTCATGACCAACCTTTGATGAGTCTTTGGACTCTAAAACAAGCCGCGATCACAAGGCGGCTCAAAGCCATGTGTGACCAGATTCCACATCCTTATAGCCAGGTAAG
>Ga0210051_1007493_pt1 | contig 10161 bp, 14 predicted proteins | sample CryGey092014_all_FD_185464 | JGI IMG/M metagenome (GOLD analysis project Ga0210051, IMG submission 185464) | Groundwater microbial communities from aquifer - Crystal Geyser CG23_combo_of_CG06-09_8/20/14_all (SPAdes) (version 2) | ecosystem: Environmental > Aquatic > Deep subsurface > Groundwater...
TAATATAGCAATAGCAGGAGAAAGCATGGGAGGAAGATACGCGATAATTGCTGCGGCCCTAGATAAAAGATTAAAAGGAGTTATAGTCATAAGCAGTTCAGGGTTCCACATTCAAAATGAAAGTATGCCCTACACCCCTTATCTTTTTTCTGTTGATCCAGATAATTATATAGGTAAAATTTCACCAAACTATGTTTTTATGCTTCATAGTTTAAATGACAGCACAGTCCCATTAAAAGACGCAAAAATCACATTTGAACTTGCAAACGAGCCGAAAAAATTCTATGAAGTAAAAGATTGCCCTCATGGCTATTGTGAAAAAATGTTTGAAGAATTAAAAGAAGATTTGCGGATTATGTTTGAGGGGTAGATTGCTAAAAGAAAAAAGTGTTTGTTAGGGAATCACTCAGAACTTATCACTATTTTATTTAATTTTTTTAATAATCCATCTATTACTCTTCTTCTTTCTTTTGCTTCTGCTTTTTTTACATCCTGTCTTATTGTTAACGTTAATTTAAATCTCTTTCCTGTAGGACCAGTTTCCTGTTCTGATAAATCCTCCCTTATATAATCATTTACATAATTAGCTCTATCTTTGTGCAGATAATCAGCAATTTCCTGAAATTGTTCTCCCGTTATTCCATCAACACTCATAATCCTATATTTCATGTTCTTATCTGAATTAACTCCCTATAAATCTTTTCAACCACATATTTATAAATGCATTTTATTTAATCCATTCATGGCAGCAACACCACCAAATCCACAGAAGATGAGGATTGATTACAACATAGACAGGAAGATTTATGACGAGTTTGCTAAGATGTGCAGCAGGAAGGGTTTTGCACCGCAAGTCGTTGTTGAAAAATTAATGAAGCGCTTCACTGAATCTGGGCAGATTTAATGTCTATAGGCTGTGATTGGTCTTTTGTTGGAGAAGAAGGGAAAAAACAATTATTAAGAATTTTACTGGTTCATTGAAGGTAATCTTTTTCATTAATAAAATTAAACCTATAACCTTCTTTATGTTTTTCATCTATTTCTAATTCAGTTAATGAACCATGTTCAACAAATAATTTAAAAATAGAATCATAAATAGACATCCCTAATAAGTTACCAATAAATATTTTTAAAAAGGCACCATGAGAAACCATTAAAATTGTTTCATAAGATTTATCTTTTGATATCTCTTTAAAGAATCTTATAGCTCTTTCTCTTACTTCTTTTAAATTTTCTCCTCCTCTAGCTCTTCTTGTTTCAAAATCACCTTCTAAATTATCCCAGTTAATATTCTTATGATTTTTACCTATCAAATCACCATTATCTTTTTCTCTAATCAAATTAAGATATTCAACTGGAATATTGAGTTCTTTTGATATTTCTGCTGCTGTTATTCTGCACCGAGGAATATCGCTCGAGATAATTTTACCAATATTTTCTTTTTTTAGTCTTTTTATAAGTTTTTTTATTTGCTCAAATCCCTTCTCATTAATATTTCCGTGCTCTTTTCCCTGTATAACTCCATCTACATTTTCTTTAGTTTGTCCGTGTCTTGTGATTAATACTCTGGCCATATTAGTTTAAATGATAAAACACTTTTAAATTTTACTATTTGCACTTTTATCTCCTTCATTTAATGCAGCTTCGGCAACTTCAGTATACCTTTTTTCTAACCTCGGATCTCTTGCTATATCTTCAAGGGTCTCTTTTCCAATATTTTTATTACGGGCAATAACTCTTAATAAATATCCATAACCCTCATCTTTTGCTATTCCTGTTCCAAAATGATGCAATATTTCATGAGGACAATATGGGCTGCAAACTAAAGAACCAATAGTAGCCCAATCATCTGTATCTCTATGTTTTATTGCCAACGATTTTAATAAAGGCTCTTCGTTAGCTTCACTTGCTCCCCATATTAAGCTAATCCTAATTAAAGGGTCATCTGAAGATATTTTCATCCTTTTAGATTGTGAAGTTTGTGAAGAGATGGCGTCTCTAAATAGTTTTTCCCATTTTTGGCCTCTTATCTGACCAGCTTTTTTTATTGTTTCATCCCAAATCATTTGTGAAACTTTATTGATAGATTTCCTGTATTTTTCAAAAGTTCTTTTAGTAACTTCAGATTCAGGGTAACCAATCATCTGGAGCCTTTGCAAAGTTGGCTCATCCATAAATGTTAAACCTCTATCTGGGGTATTTTTGTTAATTCTCAGAACATCTGATCTAAATACCATAGAAAAATTAATAGCTTCGATAGTATCTATTAGTTCCCTTTCAGTTATTTTTCCTTTTTCAAATAATTTTTGGAGACCCATCTTAACTCTTGGTTGATATGAATTATCTTGTTCTTCATTCAAAATCATTCGGTTTAACTTGTCATACCACCCAACAAAAAGGAAATCTCTTGAACCCCCTAGACAATATTTTATATTTATTGCTTCATTTCTTATTCTTTGTCTAAAATACTGATTAAAATATAGTCTACTAAAGATAATATTACTTAATCCTCTTTCTATTGAATCATATTCTTTCTTCTTCTTTTCAATCTCATTACTCACTTTTTCATCTCCAACCAAAAACCTTGTTTCTAGAACCTGGTTCCCCTCCACCAAACTTTTTTGAAGATAAATTTCTATTTCATTATAGCTTCCCCAACTAGTTAAATCAACTTTAGAAAAATCAAACTTTCCAAGCCTGTCTTTGAGCAATCTCCTAAATTGTATTGATTCTGAAGTTCTTTTATCTTCACACAAAAAAATATCTGCATCACTATCTCCCCCAATTAATTCTATCCTTCCAGGGGAACCATAAGCAAAAATTGCCAATCCTTTTGGATTTTCAGTCCCATAAATATCTTTTGCAGTTAATTCATAAACCCCTTTAACAATTCTATCAAATTGTTGTGTTTCTTCAACTGCCATATCTAAACCCTTTTTTGTAGACAAATCAAAAAATATTCGTTCTATCATTTTACAATTTCAACCTCCTCCTAACTTCTTCAAAAACTTCATCCTCTGTTTTATTTGTTGTATCAATTAAGTATAATTCTGGATGTTCGTCACATAATTGAATATAAAGGCTTCTTCTTTTTGTTATCTCTTCAAGAGATTCAACATACTTATCTTTTGCTTGCATCCGAATGGATACAATATCTGGGTTACAGATAAATATTAATGAATCATTGGGGTTTGGAGTTCCTTCTTGTAGATTAATTTTTATAATATCTTCCATAGATAAAATCCCTTGTTGATATACTGCACTTGTATAAAAATATCTATCAAATAAAAAATAGTCTATTCTATCTAAAAAAGGATAAATTTCTTGCTGACAAACTTTTTTTCTTGCTTTAGCAAAGCGAATAGAATCAATTTTATTAAATTTTTTATAGGGGGCTCTGCTCCATTCTAATGCAAGGCTTCTAAATGGTTCATAATCTTTTTCATGAATTATTTTTGACCTTTTTCCCTCTTCTGACAGGGTTTTAGCTAAAATAAATAATTGAGAACTTTTTCCACTGGCCCTTATTCCATCAAAACTAATTATTTTCATTTTTACTAAAGAAGGTATTTATTTTTTCTATAATTTTATTTAATACCTCTTTAGATTCTGTCCAAGAAAAAACATTCTTAAAATTATTTAATGAGACCCATTTAAAATCCTCGTGTTCATTACATAAGATAACCGTTTCATTATCTACAAACCCAATAAATATTTTTTTCTCCCGTAAATTTCCTTTGGGATATTCATATTTTGAACTGTACCCTGAATAGACTAATTTCTTTATTTTTAACCCTGTTTCCTCTAAAGTTTCTCTTATCGCTGCATCTTCAAAACTTTCGAGATTATCAACCCCCCCATTAACAATTGACCAATAAGATTTTTCATACATCTTGGAATTTGTTTTTAACAATAGAATTTTTTTATTCTGTGAAACGATAAATACTGATATTTTTTTATCCATTTTTAATTACCTTTCCTGCTATTATCCAATGAGCACTTTTTACTTCTAATCTTCCAATTTGGGCTCTAATTTTTTCTCCAATAAGCAGGTTTTCTAGATTAAAAAAACTTCTGGCTTCTTTCTCATCCCAATATTGGATAATTATCCCTTTTCTTCCAGGTTTATTTTGAATAAATACTTTTTTATCTAACTCCTCTCCTATCCCATATCTTGAATCATGAGTCGAGCGTAGTGTGAATACAATCCATGCATCATTTTTCATAACTCTTTTTATTTCTTCTTTGGCTATTTCTTGGTCTGCTTTAGATAAATAATGAAATACCCCCCATAAAATTGAGATATCAAAATAGTTATCTGGATGAGGGATATTTATTGTACTCCCTAATTGGATATTTGATACCAATCTTTCTTGTGCTAAAAATCTCTTAGATTCATTTATGGCTTCTTTAGAAGAATCTATTCCATAAGTTTCTGCTCCTAATTTTCCTGCTAGAAGTAAATTTCTTCCAGCACCACAACCAATATCTAAAACTTTTTTGTCACTTAAATTGTTTTTAAAATATGTGCTAAAAAAAGCAGCCAAATCTTCTGAAGGGCAGTATAAAAATCTCTTATTATCTCTATAAAAATCCTCCCATACTTGTTTATTATCTTCACTTATATCCATTTACAATTTCAACCTCCTCCTAACTTCTTCAAAAACTTCATCCTCTGTTTTATTTGTTGTATCAATTAAGTATAATTCTGGATGTTCGTCACATAATTGAATATAAAGGCTTCTTCTTTTTGTTATCTCTTCAAGAGACTCGTACATTGAAGGAAGATTATATCTGCTGATTTTTAATCTTCTTTCATCGATTCTTTTTCTTGCAATTTCTGGAGAACAGGACAATACTACTCCTTCTTGAGGGATTATAACCCCTTCTTTTAGGTTTATATCAATTATTTCATCTACTTTTAACTCTCCATCTGCTTCATAAATTCCACTTGTATAAAAACACCTATCAAAAATGAGTAAAGAAACTGTGTCAATTAGGGGGACAATATGCCTCCTGTGTGTTTTTCCTCTTGCTTTTGCTATCGATTTGATTACTTTTTGAGTAAAATATTGATTTGCTCCAGCGAGATGCCAGTTGATTATAGTCTGTTTAAAAGGTTCATATTGTTTTTCGCTTATTATTTGGTAATCCTCACATCTAGAATCTAAAAGGCTAGCTATTTTAGCAGCTTGAGTTGTCTTTCCTGCCCCAGTTATTCCCTCTAGGCATATAACTCTTGTCATAATATATCAGAGATTTAACAATATATAAATCTTTCATTTTGTTGTTACTTTTTAATAAGAAAATATCCCCCTCTCCACTCTCCCTTCACTTCTTCCTAAACTCAACATTTAAAATATGCTCAAATTCTTTGTCCCCTGTTACAAAAGAGAAGCCATTTTCAATGGAAGAGATGTATCCCACAGCATCGAAGAAAGAGATATCCTGCTTTCTGTGTTCATATCGGAATTTGATTGCTTTTATCAAGATGTTTTTATTCACAGCGAGAGAATACCTCTCAAATTTTTTAAACCAATAATCTGCTGTTTGTTCCCCCTTTTTTCTTAACAATACACCATAAAACTCCGCAAGGGTTATATCTGTTATAACAAAAATAGAGTTTATATATTCTAAAAATTTTTTATTCCCCTCAATTATTTCCATTAATGCATAGGTATCTAAGCATTTTTTTACATCCATTTGCTCTCAAGCTCTTTTCTAGTTTCTTTTACAATCTCTTTTATCGGTTTATCAAACTTCATAGAACCAAACAATTCTTTTAAAACATTTTCTTTTTTTATTATTTCTATCACAATTTTCTCATCAGGCTTTATGTTCAAATTTTCAATTGTTTCACTAGGAATAATCACTCCAACAGAATTTCCCCATCTTTTAGTTTTAACTTCAATTATCATTGTATAACTATTATGTCTAACTATTATATAAAGATTTCGGTTTTATTGCTTTGTCCGGAGTTAGCATCTTTTGAAGGTTGATTTGTCTTTTTAAGCTCTAAAAGAATCAAATTATTTGTTAAAAAGTCCTTTCCAGACAGAGCAGGTTTTATCTTAAAGAAAAAATCCTCCACCCATGCTCGCAACCACAACATCTGTTATTGATAATAAAATTTAGTCAATGTTGTAATTGCTCGTCGAACAAGAGGATTTTCAACAAGTTGAAAGAAATATTTTTGTGTCAAACCTAGATTTGAGTCTGGGGGCATTTCAGCCCCCAATCATCCCTCCACCCAGAGTCGAACTGGGGATCTCCCGGGAACTGCATTGTAGCAGCCAACAGGACTGGCTTTTCAGGCTTCATTTAATTTCCATGAATATAATGGAATATCCACCCTATTCTACAGCCAGGCGCTCTAACCACTGAGCTATGGAGGGTTCTATTCTCTCTCAATAGGCAGGGGTTTCCAAGACTCTCAAACGAGAGCGGACTTAGCCACTGAGCTACACAGGGATAAATTAAAGAATTACAGCGCGTTTTTAAAGATTCTTGTTTGAAGAAAGTTTTTTAATTATAGAAAATGAATATTACATTTATGAGAGAAACTAATATATTTGAAAAAATACTTGCTTCAATAATAAATATAATTATAGTTTTCATAATCTTTCTGCCATTTCTTTTCATTGTTTTAGATAATACCTCAAAAAAGTTAATACTAATAAGCTTGTTTTTTGTTTATTCCAGGATATTTTCTTTTTTAAATAAAGGCAGAGATTTGGGGATGATTGCTATAGGTACGTACTGGAAAGAAGAATATCCTTTGTGGAATCAACTAATTTACTCTATACTTTATACTGCAAGCTTTGCAACGCTTTTCTTTTGGATATATTTCCCTTTTGATTTGTTCTTATTTAATATGATTATTCTGCAATTACCATGCATTCTTTTAACAGGAACTACTTTGCACGGATATCTCTCTGGCAAGATGATAACTGTAAAGGGCAAGTAAATCTTTAATTTTTCAGTTCGAAAGTTTTTTAAATTAAGATATTAAGAGTAAGACATGGTAAGAAGATATAAAATCCAAAAAACAATTTATACCTCTCCTTACACCTCTCCTAAAAATGAGTTGGACGTAAAAAGGAAATATAATCATATTCCCGCACCTAGGAAAACCCTAGTTTCAGGGATAATAGAGTTTCCTGTTGAGATAAGAGAAGGGGACACTATTGGGCTTGGTTGGCTTGGTTCGAAAGAAGAAGTTGTAGAGAAAATTAGTCATAATATCACAGAAAAATATTCTGTTTTAATATTAAAGGATAAAGATGCGTCTGTATTTCCTGGGGCATCTTGTTTAGAATCCATCATAAAAAACTTTGATGCCCTTGTTAAAGAATATACTAGATATCTAGAGAATTTATCTTAATCTTATTTCTCTTCATCCGGTATATCTTTTGTCCTTTGTTCTGCAACAAAGAAAGCCCTGTTTGATTCTGTCTCATGGACTTCGCCGTCTCTTTCAAATATTCCTGCTGCAGAAGGCAGTGCGAATCTTCCAATCACGCCGACCTTAGAATAGATTATGTAAGAGAGGATTCTTGTCTCTCCTGGCTGCAGATTAGCAAAATTCCATTCAAGCTTTCTTAATTTATCATCTACTTTTGATGGTTTTTCAATCCCAAATTTGTTGTAAAGTTTTGCCAATGGAGGATATCTGTCAATTATGGTTACATTCTCTATAAATTTCTGTGCCTTGGCAAAGACACTTACCTTTAATGCAAACTCCCCGCCCTTCACCTTTACAAAAGTGACCTGTTTCTTTAATTCAAGATTAGTCTTTGAATATTGTTTTGCAATCAACACAACAGCCACGATTAACAGCACTATCAAGAATGGGAAAAGCCAGTTGGTTTTCACTGCAATCTCAAGCGTCTCTCCTGGGTTTATCTCCCTGTCCCATGTGTAATAGACAATTATCCCTCTTCTTTCAACATTATCTGGTTCTGGGCTGAAAGTGGTGAACAGCCTAGAGATAATGTTCTTTTTCATTATTGTTTCTGTAGAGGTTATGACATTCCCCTCGTTTGTCCTTTTCACGATTTTGGTCGTTATCAAAAATCCATAATCTCTTTCTGTCTTAGTGACAATATTTTTTTCAGCGAATTTTAAAGTTGTCTCAAGATTGATTTTTTTCTCTTTTGCATTTATCTCAACATCCATAGTATAAAATCCTGCCAGCAGCTGCTTGAAATCCTCTTTGTTTAGTTCTAGGTTTATGGTCTCTTTTTTGTTCGGGCCTAATTCAATTGTTTTTTCTAGATTGAAAAATGAAGAAGAGAATTTTGCAGTGACCTGGCCGAAATCAAAATTTTCCAGATTTTCCAGATATATCTGCACAGAGTTTGATTCAGGGTCAAAATCTCCTACACCAATGCTAAATGCGTCCTCCATTTTTATTCTCTTGAATGCAATCTGCTGTTCAATTTCAGAGCCGTCCTGGCTTCTAATATAATACTTAAAATTGTAACGGCCCATATACTCAAATTCTCCTATTGGAGAAACCTCTAATTTGATGTCTTTTGTCTCTCCTGCGGTTATGGGCACTGTCCCTACAGGAAACATTGTAAATCCAACTAGATTGTAAAATTCAATATGGTCATCAGCGCCAAGATTTGTTATTTTGAGGTCAAATACCGCTGGCTTGTTTAAATCAGCAATCATGACTTCATTTGAACTTGTTTTTTCAACCTTAAGATTTAGTGCGAAAATTGAGGGTAGAACAAAAATTGCAAGCATAAAGAAGATTATTGTCTTTTTCATATATAAAATACAAAGTAATTTATATTTAAGCATTTCGGTTGTTAAATTTTGGGTTTTTTTGAAGAAAAAATCAGAATTTTCAAAACTGATACACAATGCCTCTCTTGATTGTTATCCCATTTATTGCATATCCTCTGGGATTAATACCTATTTTGCGCAAAATTATTTTTCCTTTATTTGTATCATATGACATCTTATAGCCACAACCTCCAAGCATCAAGCTGTCTTCTGAAGGATTTCTTTTAATAGGGTCAGGGGCAATAGTTATTCCTTCTAATATTATCAAAGAACCTGGCCAATCAATAAATAAGTTTCTCCCTGTTATCTCTTTTATTTTGTCAAGGCTCTTAACTTTTTCTATTCCTAGAAAATCAATATTTTTCCCTTATATGGGCCTATGTTTAAGAATTCTTGAAGTAGAATTAATCTTTTATTCATATTCTTTCAAGCGCAACAGGATTTTTAAGAATTTGGTTCTTGGAAAATATATTATTTTCTTCCTTCTAAATCAAGATATGCCTTGGCCTGACCCAAGAATTCATCGCAGTTGTTGATAAGTCTTCTTTCAAATTCATCAATTCTCGAGGGAATAATCCATTTCTCATAAATACTTCGCATGAATTTCTGGATCGCTGTTTTTTCAAATTTCCCCTGATAATCTCTTATTAAAATTCCTTTAACCTTTACTTGGACAGAGCCCTTGTTAGTCTTTACTTTTATCCCTTCTTGGATAACTTCAACTTCTGTCAGTTCTCTGACAACAAAATCCACCTTGACTTTGAATTTGAAATAGTCTGTCACTTTTCTTGTTCCAGTCCATTTGACATCTATTTCTTTATTAGTCCCAGTTATTTTTTCACCATAGCTATCTTCAACTAAACTCAGATTTGTTTCTTCTGCAAGCCAATCATAACAGAATTTATAAAAGTCTTTAAATGAAAAAACTCCTTTCTGTTTTATAGCGCTCGAAAATACTGTTTCTTCTTCAGGCATATGTTATCATCCTCTGATTCGGCCACGCTTGGACGAAACAACGAGAATAAAGGTTTAGCTTTATTCTTGTCTTTTCTAATAAGAGCTTAAAGCTATTTAAATATTTTTAGTATAGGAAAAATATGTAAGGTTTAAGGTTTTATGTCTGTTATGGATTTATCTTCTTTATTGGTTGCAGGAACAGGAACATTAGTTTTGGGAACAGCTTATGTAATGAGTAGAATTAAACTAAGAGAAGAGGCTATTAATTTTTCTGTGGAGAGAGTGAAGCTCCCAATCACAGCAAGCTGTGGGGCTTCTAAATACTAAAAATCACTTAATTTTAATTGCTCGGTTGTTCTTCCTTGTTTTCTAATATAATTTCTTATTATCTCTGCATTTACTCCTTCG
>Ga0210051_1007494_pt1 | contig 10161 bp, 11 predicted proteins | sample CryGey092014_all_FD_185464 | JGI IMG/M metagenome (GOLD analysis project Ga0210051, IMG submission 185464) | Groundwater microbial communities from aquifer - Crystal Geyser CG23_combo_of_CG06-09_8/20/14_all (SPAdes) (version 2) | ecosystem: Environmental > Aquatic > Deep subsurface > Groundwater...
ACAGCCACCTGAAATTTGGGGAGGAGATTTCCGTGATTATATTCGCTTTCACCTGCCTTCTTTTGCTAAAAATGTCACCTTCAGCGTTAATAATAATAATAATAATATTGATACTGATTTAGTAGAAGTTAACAAACTAGAAAACAGTGACGTTACTGTTTATGGGTTTTTTGTAGTAATACCTCACCAAGAAAATAAAATTATTACGGTAAATTACGAATTACCCGTGGAACCCAAAGGACAATATTCACTGTATTTTCAAAAACAATCTGGAATACCCTCTTATCCAATGCTAGTGGAACTAATTAATAACAAAGGAACATTTCAGTCACGTAAAGATTTAGATCGTGATCAATCTATGCTTTTTTAGTTGTGTACAATAAGGTAAATATTATGATTAGCTTTATCAAACTAAAACCTGCCAAACCAGCTAATATTATCTACTCCCAAAACCAAATTGTATGGGGAGCATTGAGCCTTATTTTATTTTTTGGGACAATTATTTATCTTAATTTAAGGGGTTTTGTCAAAGACAATAAATCCAGTCTAATCCATTCAAAGACTCAAGCTACTTCAATTCCTACACTTAATAACACCGAAACCGAATTAATTAACTTAAGTATACCAAAGGGCGTATTTTTATATCCCCAACTAAATACTCTATCAGCTTATGAACTTAAAAATGGCCAAAATATTGTCGTAGCTACTTTTTCAGGACAAATACAAGATTTGGGGAAATTAAAAAATGATCAACTTTATATTATTACAGGTAAAAACAATGATAGTTATGATGAAATTTGGTTGCAAAATAATCAACAATTTGAACATATAAAAACTCCATCAATTTCAACAAATATACTTAAGCCAGTTTTATCATCAGAAGGAAGATATATATATTTTATTACTAACGCCGGATCTGGTAAAAAATCTCTCATGAGGTTGGATCTTAAGACTGGTTTACAACAAGAAATTATCGAGATTGGGTTACCCTTAACCAATTTTTTTGTAAACAGTGACAATACCCTAATTGGCTTAATAGTCGAATTATCCAATGACAACAAGGTAAAAAATTATGTATTGGGCATAGTCCAAACTGGGGCAAAAAATCTCAATTTATTTCCAAATGTTGTAATGAAGAAAGAGAGCAATATTTTATTTAATGATGATCAAAGCAAAATAATGTTAGAATCAGCAACTGGGATTGCTTTATTTGACATTAGAACATCAAAACTAACACCATTAGGTGTGGATGGCAGTTTAGTGTCTTGGTATAACCAAAACCGATTGATTGTTGCCAGAAATCCCTACAGTATTACTTCTTGTCGAAAAGGTTTAACTTATATTACAGGATATACTCAACTGGAGATATATCAAAACTTAGGATATGCTCTTGAAAAATTAACTGATGATAACTTAATTCAAAGTATAAATAAACTTAATTTCCCACACACAAAACCTTTTATATGGCAAAATAACTATCTAGGAACCGCCATTAATATTGTTGACAATTTAACATGTAATGAAGAAGTAGCCTATTATAATGTGAGTAATAACACGGCTGAAGTAATTAAAAATATTAAAATAAAAGACTTACCTTTTGTTTACGTTCCTTAATATTTATGAAATTTATTCTGACATTTTTTAAGGTAATTATAGTATTCTTTTTTGGAAGTATTATTTTGGGGCGGCTTTTTTTTCCTAAGTTAATGCAAGACTATGTTATCTCTCCGATAGAAAAAGTGCCCGTTTTGGGACAAGTATTAGGTGTTACTTGGGATAAAAGCGATGAAATTATGCCAATATTGACTCAAAAAACTGTACATTTGGCTGACCAGGTTGAATCATCTGATTTAGGAATTAATGAAGCTATTGAAAATGCAGCTTCTGATCAAAATCTAAGCCAGTCTATAAAAAGCACCATAAATAAAGTTATTCAAGAAAGAGTTGCTCAATTAAAAGATTTACCTGCGCAAACAACACAAAAAGCTCAAGAGGAAATAAGGAGAGAAGTTTATAAACAAATATGTTCAGGCTGGAATGAATCTACCCAATCAGGTAGTCAAAATTAACCCTTTTTATATGTCCCAAATTAGAGATCAATTCATCGAGCTTGAGCAGCGTTTAATCCCCATTATTAATAAACTAGAACTTGGTCGTAAACAAGAAAGTATTAATAGATTAGAGAGAGAATCTTCTCATAATAATTTTTGGGATAATCCAACTAAAGCTCAAGAGAAAATGCAGGAATTAACAGCTCTAAAAGAAGATATTGCCAAAGTAGCTCAGTCACAAAAAATTATTACAGATAATATTGAAACCTTAAATCTAATGGAAAATGAACTAACTACTCAAGATGAGCTGGTTTTAACAAAGGATTATATAGAAGCAAAATTATTAGTGGACGAACTAGAAAAACAAGTATTTTTATCAGGTAAATATGATAAAAATGGAGCTATTTTCTCAATTCACGCTGGACAAGGGGGAACTGAAGCTTGTGATTGGGCGGCAATGTTGCAAAGGATGTATGAGCGTTATTTTGAAAGGAAGAAATGGAAATATTCTGTAGCTGATATCAGAAAAGGTGATGAAGCTGGTATAAAATCAATCACTTTTTTAATAAATGGAAGATATGTATATGGTTATTTAAAAGGTGAAAGGGGAACACATCGGCTAGTACGGCTGTCTCCTTTTAATGCTGATAATTTGAGACAAACTTCATTTGCTGGGGTCGAAGTATCACCACTTTTAGATGATGATCTAGTAACTAAAATTAGACCAGAAGATATTGATTTTGAAGCGTTTCGTTCCGGAGGACATGGAGGTCAAAATGTTAACAAAGTTTCTACTGCAGTGCGCTTAAAACATATTCCAACAGGTATTACTGTCGAATGTCAAATTCAACGCACTCAAGAGCAAAACCGCAAAATAGCCCTGCAACTCTTGCAAGGAAAACTTTGGGTGATTGAGGAGGAAAAAAGGAGCAAGGAAATGAGTCGGGTAACTGGAGAGCATAAGCTGCATAGCTGGGGAAATCAGATCAGAAATTATGTGTTACATCCTTACCAACTAGTTAAAGATACTAGAACCAATATTGAAACTTCTGATACTCAAGGAGTTTTAGATGGAGATATAGATCAATTTATTGAAGCGGAACTTAAAATGTAAAGATATATTAAGATAGTTATTGTGATTAAACATCAGTTGTGAGAAAGTTGCTCAATCTGCTATAGTTGAACCATTATAAAGCTTTATTTTTTTACATATGAATACTCAAGTTCAAAAGCAGAATCCACCGGCTAATAATCAAGCGACACAAGTTCCAAACGTGGTTAAGCCTCCAATAAGTGAAACACATTCAGTACTAAGACCATTACAATCTCAGTCAGCAACTAGTATCCCCGTAAAGAAAGGAAACAGTATGCAAAAAACAAAGCCTATTGTTATTAGTTTTTTAGTTATTTTATTAGGTATTGCTAGCGGATATGGTTTAGCGTTAGCACGTAATGGAGGAACTAGTTCCTCAGGGCTAAAAAACGAACCAGGGCTACAAAGAGAAGTTGCATCAAATGAAATTACCGTTGGAACAAAAGTTGGTATTGCTGATGAAAAAACTTTCAAAGATTCTACTGAGGGGCAATTAGAGAAAGGCGGAATTGATGGAGAGGGATCCCATCATTTGGTAAGACCGGGAGGAGATTCTCAAACTGTATATATAACATCTTCAGTAATTGATCTTGATCAATTTATTGGACGTAAAGTCAAAGTATGGGGAGAAACTATGGCAGCCGATAAAGCTGGCTGGTTTATGGATATCGGCAAGCTAGAAGTATTGGAATAATTTTGGCATATTAAAATATTAAAGATATTGGCTTTAGCCATTAAATAAAATGTCCTTAATTAATTTTGACGGAGTTACCTATAAATTCAACACTGGCGTAGAAGCCATAAAACAAGTCTCTTTTTCTATAGATGAAGGAGAATTTGTGTTTCTTGTTGGGCCTTCGGGTGCTGGTAAGACAACATTAATGAGATTAATGTTAAGAGAATTACTTCCAACCGAAGGGAAAATTATTTTGGATAACGAAGAAATTAGTCGCAAGCGAGGTATTTCTGTTTCTAAATTACGTCAAAAAATTGGGGCTTCGTTTCAAGATGTAAAATTGTTATTAGATAGAACTGTAGCTGAAAATATTGCACTAGCTATGGAAATTGCAGGTAAAAAAAATAGTGAAATCAAAGAAGCAGTAACTGCAGTTTTAGACTTGGTTGGACTTGGTGATAAAGGTGATGTTTTTCCAGTGCAATTATCAGGTGGAGAGCGTCAAAGAGCAGGGATTGCTAGAGCAGTAGTAGGTGATCCAATTGTAATATTTGCAGATGAGCCTACTGCAAATTTGGACGAGGAAACGGCCTGGAAAATTGCAGCCTTACTTAAAGAAATTAATCGTAGCGGCAAAGCTGTAATTGTGGCTACACATAATGCTGATTTGGTAGATTCTATGGGTGCAAGGGTAATTTATTTGGATCAGGGCGGTATTATCGAAGATAAGAAAAAAGGAACCTATCATCGTAAAAAATAACACATTATATTTTATTGCATATGAGCCTGCTAAACACTACTTTCAAACAAATTCGCAGAACTCCTTATCAAGCATTGATCGCGGTATTAATTTTATCTTTAACCTTTTTTGCTAGCGCAACATTTATAATTATTTTGTTTGGATTTAGCAAAACTTTGCAATATTTTGAGAAAGCACCACAAATAATTGCTTATTATGAAAAAGGAAAGGACATTCCACAACAAGATATAGATAGAATTAAAAACCGTCTTGAAGCTACAGGAAAACTTGCTAGTTTTGAATACACTTCAACTAAGGATGCTGAAAAATATTATAAAGAGAAAAGTGCCAATGAAGATCCTTTATTAAATGAATTGGTTGATTACAAAATTTTACCGCCATCGATTGAAGTGTCAGCAACCGAAATATCAGCGCTACCTCAACTCAAAGAAATCATAGACGGCGAACCCGCAGTTTTGGATATTGATTATTACGAAGATATTGTCAATCAATTAATGATTTGGGTATGTAATATTCGCTATCTTGGACTGGGAATTGTTGGGTTTTTAACACTTTTATCAGTGCTGATTCTCATGGTTATACTAGGATTAAAAGTTAAAAACAAAAGACCAGAAATTGAGATTATGAGACTGCTGGGGGCTTCCGCGTGGCAAGTACACAGCCCCTTTTTATTTGAAGGAATGTTTTATGGGGCATTTGGCGCGATATGGGGATGGTTAGGCACTTTCACTTTGCTTCAATATATGACACCAGCTTTGATAGAATGGCTGGACGGGATTTTAAGTTTACCGGTCCCGACCCAATATTTGCTTATGCTATTGGGAGTATTAATGTTTATAGGTACATTCCTGGGGATGCTGGGTAGCTTACTGGCAGTGCGTAGATTTTCTAGAATTTGATCAAAAAAACTTTATATACGATAATTATTTCATAAAAATATTAATTTAGTTGAAAAACTATGGATTTAAAATTAAAGTGTTTATCTAAAACTTCTATAATAATATTTTTAGTATTTTTATTTGGGTTCCTATTTTTTTCTATAAGCTATGCGCAGTCAGATGACGACAAATTAAAAGAACTTAACGATAAAATTGCAGAATATACCACCAAAATTGATGAAGCAAAAGGAAAACAAAAAACCTTAGCATCAGCTATTACTCTAATTACAAACCAGATGAATTTGACTATTGCTCAAATAGCTAAGGCAGAGGAACAAGTACGTGTTTTGGAAACTGAAATAGACGAATTATCAAAAAAAATTATACTTTTGGATAAAGATTTGGATGAAACTGTGAACATAATGAATGTTCGAGTTGAAGAAACATATAAACGGATGCATATGCCTTCGATATATCTCTTGCTTGTATCAAATAAATTTTCCAATTTTTTTTCTAATCTCAATTATATAAAAACCGTCCAAGCTCATGACAAAGAAGTTTTATATGTCATGGAGCAAGCTAGGCTAAACTATGATCAGCAAAAGCAGCTAAAAGAAAAAAAGCAAGAAGAAGCAGAGAAATTAAGAACCTATTTACAGGGTCAGAAAAGAATGCTGGATCAACAGAAAGCGGCTAAGCAAGATTTGTTAACTCTTACCAGAAATGATGAGAAAAAATATCAGGATTTATTAGCTCAAGCTAGAGCTGAATTTGAGGCAATTCAAGCTATTATTGCAGGGCGTGGGGATGAAGAAAAAGTTAAAGAAGTTAAGGCGGGTGATGTGATAGCGTCAGTAAGACAAGGTTCGTTTTGTAATTCTAGCGGTTCACATTTACATTTCACGGTTGCTCAAAAAGGAATTGCACTTAATCCCTTTAATTACTTAAAAGGTATAGATCATGATAATTGTAGTGGCTCTGGTAAATGCTCTGAAGGAGATCCATTTAACCCATCTGGTAATTGGGAGTGGCCTTTGTCGCCTAAAATTAGAATGAATCAGGGATTTGGTTCAACTTGGGCTGTACGCAATACTTGGGTAGGACAAATTTATAGTCTTCATAATGGAATTGATATCATTGGCTCTTCATCTACAGTTAAAGCTGTTACCGATGGGACTTTATTTAGAGGCAGTTATGGCGGATCTGGTGGCTGTAGATTAAAATATGTAAGAGTAGAACATAAAGACAGTGATTTGGAAACCTATTATTTACACGTTAACTATTAATTTATTGTTATATAAAAGAGTCTAATCTGTATCTATGGATTTAAGATATAAATTTTTGTTAATTATTTCATCTTTATTAATCTTATTTAACATTAAACATTTTGGATACGCTACAAATAGTATTTCTATTAATAATATTCCAAGTCAAATAAAAACTAATGAAGAAGGTAATATTAGTTTTTCAGCTATTTTATCTGCTAATACAGACTATTATGTTAAGGTTAGAGGAGGATTTGATAGTAGTGATATGACATTTGTTGAAACTAAACATCCAGAAACTGAACAGTGGTTGGGTGATAGACAAAATTGGAAAGATATGCCAATGCTTACAACTATTGAAGACGGAACAGTTAATGCGTCATTACATTTTAGATTTAAATCAACCGCTACAACTGGAATAAATAAAATCACTGTAAGGTTTGTTAAGACAGATAATAAGACCTCTTATTTGGATTCAAATATTAATGATATAATCTTATTGAATGCGGATCCAACTCCAACTTCAGCTCCGACCACAGTTCCTTCACCAACTAATACACCTAAGCCCACAAATACCCCCACACCTATTCCAACAGCAACAAATACTAATGATTATGAAAATATTAAATTAAGTGAAATTTATGCCTCGCCAGAATCAGGAGAGAATGAATGGATCGAAATCTATAATGAGAATGATTTTTCGGTAGACTTAAATAGTTGGTATTTTCAGGATAATGCCGGAACTTATAAAGAATTAAAAGATTTTTCAATTGGTGGAAAATCATATGCATATTTTGCTTTTGGATCAGGGTATCTAAATAACATTGGAGATTCAATTACACTGTTAAATTCTGATAAACAACGAAAAGATATTTTGCCTGCGACATATCCAAGTTTATCAAAAGACCAATCTTGGGCCAAAGTAGGAGACGATTGGTGTATTACAGTTCCGTCAAAAGGTGAAGCCAATACTCAATGCCAAAATCAAACTACAGCCACAATAACACCAACCAATACACCTAAACCAAGTACCAAAGCAAGTTCTACACCAAAGTCAAGTCCTAAAGAAACTTCAGAAAGTCAAATATTAAACGATGATTCCAACTCTCGCCAATTGCCTGTTCTCGGAGATCAAGATACTAATATTCAAGCTAGTGAATCCGGATCAACGTCAAAAACTAGTTCTAAACTATTATTACCTTTGGGGATAGCTGGCTCTGGATTGGTGTTACTGGGAGGATCACTAACTGCCTTAACTAAACCAGAAATCTTTGCTAGTATTATTAGAATGATAATTAATCGTTAGATTTTATGGAGAAAACAAACAAAAATATCAAATTATTGAAATTATGGATTCCAGTAGCTATCTGGATGATCTTGATTTTTTTAATGTCTAACAGAGCTAGTTTGAAGGCATCATATTTTGATCCCTTAGATTTCGTAATTAAAAAAACAGCCCATGTGACTGAATATGCAATTTTACTTATACTTTTGTTTAGAGCCTTTTATCAATCATGGAGAAAAAAGTTTGATATAAACAAGCTGGAAAATTATGCAATTATAATAACTCAAATTTATGCCATTTCCGATGAATGGCACCAAAGTCATATTGCAGGCAGAACTGCCACAATCAGAGATATGTTTATTGATTTTGTTGGGGTAATGATAGGTGTTATCATAATTAAATTGATCAAAGAACATAAAAAATTAGTAACAGTTAAAAAATTAATATATGGATCAAACTAAAAAATACGACACAATTTTATTTGACTGGGATGGGACTTTAGCTCAGACAATAGATATCTGGGAAGAGGCCTTTCATAATGTTTTTGATAGTCTACACATGCCTATAAATATTGATCAGGCCACTGAAAAATTATGGTTAGACTCAGCTATTTTAAACGATTTCGGGATTGAACATGAAGGTTTTTTTGATCTGGTTTATGAAAAACTATCTCAAAATTACACAAAAACAACTCTTTATCAGGGGACAATAGATCTACTTATTAAATTGAAAGAAAAAAATATTAAGCTAGCATTAGTAACAAGCACTAGAAGAAAACCAGTATTAGAAGCTTTAGTTTACCATCAATTAAGTTTATATTTTCAAATTGTAGTTGCCAGCGAAGATGTGGTATCACATAAACCTAGTGGAGAACCTTATGAAATGGCAATGAACCAACTTGGAAGTTCCAAGGACAACTCTCTTATTGTAGGGGACTCCAAGTTTGATTTAATAGCGTCTCAAAATGCTCAAATTGATAGCGTTTTATTTCTGCCCGGCGAAAACGAGAAACATTATAAAAAAGAAGAATTGCTTATTTATAAACCTAAATATATTATTAATGAATTAAGTAAAATATTAGAAATAATAGATAATAATTATTCATCATAAACTGTTTTAATTTAATTTAGATATAAATTATGAAAATTCTTGTTACTGGTGGTTTGGGTTATATCGGTTCTATCGTTGCTAAACAGCTTCGTGAATCAGGTTTTGAAGTGGTAATTTATGATCATGCAATCAAACATAGTCCAATAGAATCTAATAATCAGATATTTATTAAGGGCGATACAACTGACTACGAATTACTTAAAAAAACGCTTGTTGAAAACAATATCCAAGCAGTTTTACATTTTGCAGCGTATATTGAAGCAGGAGAATCAATGCAAAATCCAGGGAAATATTTTTCCAATAATGTTTATGGCAGTTTGCAATTATTGCGGGCTATGGCAGATTGTCAGGTTAAGAGATTGATATTTTCCTCAACAGCTGCAGTTTATGGAGAGCCTGAGTCTGTCCCAATTGCCGAAACTGCATCTAAAAAACCAGTAAATGCGTATGGACAATCGAAACTGATGGTAGAGCAAATGCTCCCTTGGTTTGAAAAATCCTATGGCATAAATAGCATTGTCATTCGTTATTTTAATGCCTGCGGAGCATTACTAGATGGATCTATGGGGGAAATGCATAATCCAGAAACTCATCTTATTCCCAATATATTATTAGCCGTTAAAGAGAATAGAACATTTATGCTATTTGGGAATGATTATCCAACTGCTGATGGAACTTGTGTAAGGGATTACATCCACGTTCTAGACCTAGCAAGCGCTCATATAACTGCCCTACAAGCTTTAATTAATGGTCATAAGTCAGATATTTATAATGCTGGTACTGGAAATGGTTATTCGAACAAACAAATTGTTGATACTGTTGAACAAGTAACTGGTAAAAAAGTGCAAGTAGAATATAGACCAAGAAGACTAGGAGATAGTGCTCAATTAATAGCTGATAGTGGCAAGTTGAAAAAAGAATTTAATTGGCAAACTAAATACTCAGATTTACAGACTATAATATCTTCTGCGTGGAAATGGCACAACACATAATATAAAATTGGTTTGTGATTGCTAAATCGCTTAATTATTCACATTAGGATC
>Ga0210051_1007498_pt1 | contig 10157 bp, 10 predicted proteins | sample CryGey092014_all_FD_185464 | JGI IMG/M metagenome (GOLD analysis project Ga0210051, IMG submission 185464) | Groundwater microbial communities from aquifer - Crystal Geyser CG23_combo_of_CG06-09_8/20/14_all (SPAdes) (version 2) | ecosystem: Environmental > Aquatic > Deep subsurface > Groundwater...
TCTTGCAACGCGACTAGAATGTATTTTTGAGATGGGGTTTGCAATAGTAATCGCCCTAATCTTTTTAATGGTGCTCATAATCGGGCACGAGTTCGGCCACTTTGTCGCGGCTAAACTTCTGGGCGCGACTGTGGAAGAATTCGGCCTAGGCTTCCCGCCGCGCCTTGCATCAAAGCGAATTGGCGAAACCGAGTACAGCGTAAACGCTATCCCGTTCGGCGGCTTCGTGAGAATCCACGGCGAGAACGGCACGGAAGAAGAGCTAGGAAGAGGTACAAACGACAAAACCGGAAAACACAGCTTCCGCGATTTCTCCGCTACACGTAAGATCATCACTTTAGCCGCCGGCATATTTATGAATCTTTTGATCGGCTGGCTCGCCATTTCGGCTGTCTTTATGATTGGTATCCCGTCCGGGGTGGTGATAAGCGAGGTGGCGCCAAATAGCCCTGCCGCCGCGGCAGGTCTGGCTCCCGGCGACCAAATCACGAGTTTCGGCACGCCGGAGGCATTCACTTCCTATATCGCCGTTAATACCGGCAAGGAAATTCGCCTCAAGATTTCACGCGATGGTAACGAACAGGATATTACCGCTACGCCGCGGATAAGCCCGCCAGTTGGCGAAGGACGTTTGGGCGTAGCTGTCGCTGAAAGCGGGATACCGAAGGAGAATTTCCTTAAAGCGCTCTCGGACGGCGCAAAACTCACTGTTAATTCCGCCGCGTCAATTTTTCTGGCGATCGCCGGGATAATCAAAGGCGCGCTGGTCGGACAGTTTGGCGGTTTATCCAATATAACGGGCCCAGTCGGTCTTTTCTCCACGGTCGGCGCGGCGGCCAAGATGGGCGTGGTTTATCTTTTTGAACTCCTTGGGCTAATCTCGGTGAGTCTCGCTGTGGTAAACGCCTTGCCGTTTCCGGCTTTAGACGGCGGCCGAATCTTTGTCGTCCTTGGAGAAAAACTTTTCCGTCGTCCCCTAAGCCGCCGCTTAGAGGCTGCAGTGAACACCGTCGGTTTAATATTTTTGCTATTTTTGATGCTCCTTATTACTATTAGAGATATAAGCCACATTTAAAGGGCTTTATCTCCGACGTAACGTCGGAGCTATAAAACCTTTACCCCGCCCCATTTGCAAAAATGATTACCGATAAAACAACAATTGAAAGGCGAAGCCGCCTTACGGCTCCAATTTTACATTGGCACAATCTGTGCCACAAGTGGGGCGGGGTGCTCAATGTTGTAATAAAATTTACTTCACATTGGGCTCGTAAATTTTAACAACATTGGCATGAAGCAAAGCGAATTATTCACTAAAACTCTCCGCGAGGCGCCGAAGGATGAAGAAGCGTTTAACGCTCAGCTCTTGGCCCGTGCCGGTTTCACTGAAAAACTGATGGCTGGCGTTTATTCTTATCTGCCGCTCGGCTTGCGCGTCTTGAAGAAAATAGAAAACATTGTCCGCGAGGAAATGGACAAGATCGGCGGCCAGGAAATCCTGATGCCGATACTTCATCCAAAAACCATCTGGGAAACGACCGGCGGCTGGGACAAGATTGACGTTCTCTTCAAAATAAAGAGCCGGACTGGTAAGGAATACGCCCTAGGGCAAAGCGAGGAAGAAGTAGTGACCCCGCTCGTCCTAAAGCGCGCCGTGGCTTACCGCGACTTGCCACTTGCGGTTTACCAGATTAACTGGAAATTCCGCGATGAATTACGGGCTAAATCCGGCCTGCTCCGCGGCCGCGAGTTCTATATGAAGGATATGTATAGCTTCCACGCGACCCAAGAAGATTTCGAACGTTTCTACGCGATTGCGAAGGGAGCCTACCTCAAGATTTATAAACGGCTGGGACTTACGGCAAAGGTGACTGAAGCCTCCGGAGGCAGCTTCAGTGAGAAGATTTCTTATGAATTCATGGTTTTAACCGGTGCCGGCGAGGACGATATTTTTTACTGTAACAGGTGCGCATATTGCATAAACGCAGGAATAGCCAAGGTGAAAGCTGGCGACAAATGCCCCAAGTGCGGCAAGGGGGCACTCACTGCCAGCCGCGCCTCCGAGGTAGGCAACGTGTTCGATTTGGGGCAGAAATACGGCAAGGACTTCAACCTTACTTTCACCGATAAGGACGGCACAAAGAAATACCCCGTGATGGGTTGCTATGGCATTGGCATTTCCCGCTTGATGGGCGTTATCGCGGAAAAATGCCACGACGAAAGAGGGATCATTTGGCCCGAAAGTGTTGCGCCGTTCCGCTTCCACTTGGTTGAACTGAAGCGCGGCTCGGGTAAGGATATTTACCGCCGCCTGCAGGCAAAGAGTGATGAGGTACTGTATGACGACCGGGAGATCTCCGCCGGCGAGAAGTTCGCTGACGCTGACCTTATCGGGATTCCTTACCGTCTGGTGGTGAGCGATAAGACTAAAGGCAGAGTGGAAATAAAAAAGCGCGACAGTAAAACTACAAAAATTGTGAGCTATGCCACTATTTCGAAGCTTTTATAAAAACGTCGGGGTTGATTTGGGCACCACCAACTTCTTGATTTATCTGGAAGGGCGTGGAATCGCTGTGAATGAACCGACCCTTATCGCATTGAATAATCGCACCGGGCAAATTTTGACTATCGGCGGTGAAGCCAAGAAAATGCTCGACCGCGCCCCGGCGCACATCAGCCTGGTGAAACCCTTGATCAACGGCGTAATCTCCGATTTCGAGATGACTGAGGCAATTATGAAATTCTTTTTAAGAAAGATCAGCGGCGGGGGTTTGTTCTCGCGTTACTACCTTGCAGCAATGAGCGTACCAACCAATCTTACCGAGGTGGAGAGGAAGTCGGTGGAGGACGCCGCCGTATCGGCGGGCATTTCAAAGGTTCTTTTAGTTGAGGAACCGATCGCTTCGGCGATAGGCGCGAGGCTGCCGATTGAAGAAGCCTCGGCCAATATGATCGTGGATATCGGCGGTGGCTCGACCGAAGTATCAGTGATCTCGGTTGGCGGGACAGTAGTTTCCAAAAGTTTGAAGGTCGCCGGGCAGAAGCTAAACGACGACATCGTTCACTATATTCGCGATGAATTCAAGCTTTTAATCGGCGAACCTACCGCCGAGGAATTAAAAATAACCGTCGGCTCGGCAATCCCCACAGATGAAAAGCTGGAGATGCCTGTACGGGGCCGCGATATGGCGACAGGTCTTCCGAAAGAAATCGTTGTAAAGAGCGGCAACGTTCGCGCCGCGATGCAAAAATCGCTGAAAGCGATTGTGGAAGCGATCCGCGAGCTAATCGAAGAGGCCCCGCCGGAGCTGGTGGGCGACATTTTGAAGCGTGGAATCTATCTCTCGGGCGGGGGCAGCTTATTGTCCGGTCTAGACCGTTACATCGAGCGCGAGGTCACCGTTAAGACTTCTGTGGTCGATGACCCGCTGACCTGCGTTGTGCGCGGACTGGGAATAATCATAGAAAACCTGCCAAAGTACGAGTCTATCCTCTCTAACCAGCCTAAACCAAAAGTTATAAACGCATGAAGCGCGCCATCGCCCTAATCGTCGCTGGAGTTGCCCTAGTTCTGATATTCAGCCAGACAAATTTGCTCTCACGAAGCAAATTGGCGGGCGGTTCGTTCCTAAGCCGGATGAGTGACGCCGTTCCTGCCTCTACCCCCGATCTGCTGCGGCAGTTGGACGAGCTTAAGCAGGAAAATGCGACTTTAAAAATGCAGCTTCTCGGCCAAAATATTTTTAAACCGAGCACGGTCGAAGTTTATTCAAGTTATCCTCTGAACGGCAAGCGCGAAATCGCTATTGCCGCCGGCAGCTCTCAGGGCGTCCGTGAGGGCGATGCTGTGACATGGGGGGAGAAAGTACTGATCGGCAAAGTTATCTCGGTCTCCGAGAACTCCAGCATAGTCGCAACCATCTTTGATCCCTCTTGGGAAATGGCGGTACGGATAGGCGTGAGTGAGGTCAACGCTCTATTCAAGGGCGGCAACACGCCTACGGCCACTCTCATCCCGCATGAGGGTACTATCCAATCGGGGGACGTCGCCATAACTGCCAGTAAAGGCTTCCCATACGGTCTGGAAGTTGGGAAGATAAAAGACCTGAAAGATATGGCTGGCGCGCTTTTTCGCGAGGCGAATATAGAAACCGAGGTACAGCTAAGCGATTTGAGGTATGTTACGGTTCATAACTAGCTTAGTAAGCGTTGTAATCGCCGGTTTTATCCAGAGCGCGCCGTGGTTCGCAATTGCTGGCGTAAAACCAGATCTCGTTCTTATCCTGACACTCATCTTCTTCATTGTTTTGGGGCACGATTGGATTGAACGCTTGGCGTTGGCCTTAACCGCCGAGCTTTCACTTCAATTTGCCCCCACCCCGGATGCCTACGGGTTCACATTTTTAGGGGCGGCCATAGTTTGCGGCCTTGCAATGGATTATCTGCGTTTACAGCCACGACTGACGCTTACTGTGACCACAGTATTCGCGACTGTAGCGTTGAATGTCGTGGGTTCTCTGCAGTGGGTGGTAATGATCGAAGAAACAATTTACAACCTGGCCCTTGCGATGGCAATCTACACTTTTATTGAATTCGCTTATGGCAAGAAATTATTCGCGCGATAGAGACCTCGGCTTTGACGAAACGGTGGCTGACAGCGCCTTCCCGGGGTTGGAACACAAAGAACAGCCGCTCCAGACTAGGGTGTTTTGGGGCCTCTTATCAATAGCAATCTTGGTTTCACTATCTACGATCCTGCGGCTCGTCGCGTTAGGCGCGACGCAGCACGAACACTATGCCGGATTGGCGGCGGTAAATGCCAATGAGGAAACTACGATCATCGCGCGGCGCGGAGTGATCACCGACAGCTACGGCAAACCTCTAGTGGGGAATAAGCAAGCCTTCAGCGTCTTTCTAAATGTCGCGGCGATGGTTAAGAACGGTGAAGAAGATAAAGTTTTAGATGCCGCAGAAAACGTCTTGGGGCTTAACCGGGATGAAATCTATACAAAAATCAAAGCGGTGAACCTTGAAGAGGCGAATGATATTCCTCTTGCCCGCGACATCAGTCGCGACCAAGATATCGCGATAGAGAGTTTAAACACCTCTTCGCTGCACATTGAGTACGACTACGCAAGAACCTATACCGACGGGGAGGTTTTCTCACACGTCGTCGGCTTCGTTGGCCAGAGCGATAAAGATAACTCGGTTAAAGGCCGCGCCGGCCTGGAAGCATACTACGACAGCGAACTTAGAGGGGAAGACGGTGTAAGGATGACGCCGCGCAACGCCAAAGGCGTCGCCCAGGGCCCAGAGACAATTAAGCCGCCCATCGCCGGCAAAGATCTGACGACAACGATTGACGCTGATTTCCAAAAATACTTTTACGCTAGGATGTTATCTGGGCTCCAAAGTCTGGGCCGCGTAAGCGGGGTGGGACTGGCGGTGAATCCAACCTCCGGCGCAGTCATCGCGCTCTTAAGCTTCCCGAGTTTTGACCCCGATAATGTTGCTGCATCCATAAACAATAGCAACAATCCTCTGTTCGACCGCGCCGTAAGTGGTTCCTACAGCCCCGGATCGACTATAAAACCGCTGGTTGGGGTGGCAGCTCTTAAAGAGGGGGTGGTAACGCCTGATCGCAAAGTCTTTTCACCTGGCTACTTGCTTGTACCGAATCCCTACGACCCCTCATCGTCAAGCCGCTACCTTGATTGGCGTTATCAAGGGTACGTGGACTTAAGCTCAGCCATAGCGCAGTCCTCAAACGTCTATTTCTATCTTATGGGCGGCGGGTCGCCACCGCAGAGTTCGCCGCTGTTAAATGACGCCATAGACTACGGTATAAGCGGCCTTGGCGTGAGCCGCCTCAATAGCTGGTGGCAGACCTTCGGACTGGGAAAAGTAACCGGGATTGATTTACCGGGGGAGGCCGCCGGATTCCTGCCCACCCCCGACTGGAAAGAAAAATACTACGGCACTCCGTGGCTCCTCGGCGACACCTATAACGTTTCGATCGGGCAGGGCGACCTCTCCATCACAACACTCCAACTTTTAGATTATATTTCCGCTATAGCAAACGGCGGGAAGATTTATCGTCCATTTATAAATTCGGCACTTACTCCAACAATCTTAGAAGACCTCTCTAATTTATTGCCGCAGATCAAAGAGGTCCAGAGGGGGATGCGTGAAGCGGTAACATCTAAACTCGGCAGTGCCTATACGATGAATGACCTACCTTTCCCAATTTGCGCCAAGACTGGCAGCGCCCAGGTGCAGAACAACGCCAAAGAAAACGCAATGTTTGTCGGCTACACCCCGTGCGATAATCCCAAAATCGCCGTTTTAGTTCTAATTGAGAATTCAAAACAGGGAAGTCTAAACGCTGTGCCGATAGCGAAGGACGTACTCTCGTGGTACTATGAGCACAGACTGCAAAAGTAGTAGTTTGTCATGGAACAATCGGAGTTGAGGCAGGATGTCGTATCCGGCGACTGGATTTTAATCGCTCCAGGCAGAGGGAAGAGACCGCAGCGATTCGCCGAAAAAAACAAACCCAGGCATTCCCCCAAGAAGGGTTGTTTATTTGAACATCCCGAGAAAATCGGCGGCGGCCCGCCCAGCATCGTAAAACCGCGTAAGGGAAGCTGGCGCATCCAAGTAGTCCCGAACAGATATCCAGCGGTAAGCCACAGCGGTGTAAGGGCCGTTGTAGGAAAACAAGGCCCGTTTTTTGTGATCCCCGGCGTCGGTCACCACGACTTAGTCATAACCCGTGATCACAACAAAAATTTTCCGGCGCTGTCCAGGAAAGACGCAGAGCTTGTCCTCCAAACTTTTAAGGAGCGATACCTGATGCTGAAGCACGACCGCTACGTCGCCTATGTATCGATTTTCCACAATTGGGGATTAAGAGCTGGAGCGTCAATCTATCACCCGCACTATCAAATCATTGCTCTGCCGGTGATCCCGCCGGACGTGGAACATTCTTTAGCCGGTTCCAAGAGGTACGACAATAAGCACCACCGCTGCGTTCACTGCGATATTATGAAGTGGGAGAAGAAGGAAGGTAAACGCATCATCTATGAGAACAGCGGAGCAATAGCTTTTGCACCTTTCGTTTCCCGCGAACCGATGGAGATCCGCATCTTCCCCAAAATTCACTCGCCATTCTTTGAGAGATCCACAAAAACTGAGCTTGCGCACATTGCCGACGCGCTGCAAAAGGTACTGCGCATGGTTGAGAAAAAACTTAAGCACCCGGACTACAACTTTTTCATTCATACCGCCCCGGTCCGCAAGAAGTATAATTATCACCATTATCACTGGCACATTGAGATTCAACCCAAACTGGATATTGAGGGAGGATTTGAGTTGGGTACGGGCATAGAAATAAACATTATCGATCCAGACGAAGCTGCGGAGTTTTTGCGCAGTAAATAGTTACTGCCCAAATGGTTGACTCCCTGCTCGCGGGCCTATCCTCACTAATCCTCAATATCATCTCCTGGTGGGGTTATTGGGGGATTTTATTCCTAACTGCGCTTTCAAGCGCCAACATCCCTTTCCCGTCGGAGGTTATCCTAATCTTCGCCGGTTTTTTGGCCTCTACGGGCAGCCTCAATTTTACCTCCGTGGTACTTGTAAGCGCGCTGGGAAATCTCTTGGGGTCGCTCTTGAGCTACGCCATCGCTTACCGCTATCGTGAAAAAGCGGCTATTTTGCTCACACGGTTGTATCTCATAACAGACGAAGAGCTCGCGCGGGCAACTGGGTGGTTTCGCCGCCGCGGAGTCGCCGCGGCTTTCCTGGGAAGGTTCCTGCCTGTGGTGAGAACCTTCATCTCTTTCCCAGCCGGGATGTTCCAAGTAAATCTGCGCATGTTTTCTGTATTTACTTTTATCGGTTCATTTATCTGGTCAGCGGCTCTTACCTATATCGGTTACATTACTGGTTCTAATTGGAATATTCTTGAGCCGTACTTCAGGCAATTCGACTATTTGATCGTGCTCGCGATAGCCGTGGCAATACTGTTCGAGATCAAACGGCGCTTTGGCCGCAGCCGCAACCAAGTGCTAAAATAAACTGATGGGCAAATTACTGATTGCGAATTGGAAATCCAATCCCGAAACGACAGTCAAGGCTGGCAAACTTGCTCGCGCTATCGCGAGAGAAACACGTTCGGCTGCGAGAAATGTGGAAATAGTAATTTGCCCTCCGTTTGTGTTTATAGAGTCAGTATCAAAAACCCTATACCCTATACCCTATACCCTAAACCCTAAACTGGGCGCTCAGGATGTTTTCTGGTCAGGCGGCCCTTATACCGGTGAGGTTTCGATAAACCAGCTTAAAAAACTGGGAGTGAAATATGTGATAGTGGGACATTCCGAACGCCGCCGGTACCTGAATGAGTCCGATGAAATCATAAATCGCAAACTCAAGGCGGTCCTTGATGCAGGAATGAAGGCTGTCTTATGTGTCGGCGAACCGAAACGGGAATCAGGAATTAAGAATTATGAATTAAGAATAAAAAAGGCGAAAGCTTACGTAAGGAAACAATTAGAAAAAGATTTGCGCGGTATTCATAATTCACAATTCAAACTTCATAATTCACTAATAATTGCTTACGAGCCGGTCTGGGCCATCGGCACCGGTTTAGCTGATTCGCCCGAACACGCCGCAGAAATGGCAAGATTTATAAAGAATTTTCTAAACCCTAAACCCTATACCCTATACCCTAAAATATTGTACGGCGGATCGGTCACGGAGAAGAACGCCAAGCGATTTTTGTCCTTACCGGAAATCTCCGGCGCTCTGGTCGGTAGTGCGAGCCTTAACGCGAAGGAATTTAATAGAATAATCCACATTATGAAAAACTCAAAACGCTAAGTCTGCTATAATGAAGCCATGATAGAAAACATTTATGAAAAATTAAAAGCGGGGCTCGTGGTCGCGGGTATAATACTCGTGCTCGTATCCATACCAACAGCCATAAGCTGGAGCAATTCGCTTTACCCGTCGCGCACCGTAACCGTAAGCGCTGAAGGTAAGACGATTGTTTCGCCCGATCTTGCGACAGTATCGTTTTCCGTGCTCACACAAGGCAGCGACCCGGTCAAATTAGAATCAGACAATGCCCAGAAAATGACTGACGCGATTGATTTCGTTAAATCCAAAGGTATTGACGCCAAAGATATTGCAACGACAGCTTACAATCTTTCCCCAAATTACGATTACGGCAAATACGGTTCCAACCCCAAAATTGTCGGTTATACGCTCACCCAAACTGCCACGCTTAAAATCAGGGATTTTTCCAAAGTGGCGCCTGTCTTGGGTGGGCTTTCGGACAAAGGAGTAAACCAAATCAGCTCGGTAACATTCAGTGTGGAAAATTCTGACAAATATCTGGCCCCGGCTAGGAGCGAGGCTTTTGCGAAAGCGGAAGTTAAAGCCGCGGAAATGGCGAAATCAACCGGAGCGCGTCTCGGCAGAATATTGAACTTCTCTGATTACCAGAGCACTCCTCAACCCTACGCTATCTATAACTCCGATCGCGCAATGGGCGGCGCGGCGACAGCGAGTTCTATCACCCCGACCATAGAGCCAGGAACGCAAAACCTGACCGTCCAGGTGAGCATCACTTACGAACTTAACTAGAATGTGGCCTAAACTGGCCGGGCAATTCGGTAAGTTCGCTGTTGTAGGCATATCAAACACGCTCGTGGATTTCGTGATCCTGAATATCTTGAGTTACCTTACACACACCTATTCCGGCAGCTACCTCATAATCTTGAACAGCATATCTTTCGCCGCCGCGGTCGCGAACAGTTACTTCCTGAACAAGTATTGGACATTCAAAGGAGAAGGGGAGAGCGGCGTGAAGACCCGCGAGGCTTCCAGTTTCATCGTCGTAAGTCTGATTGGGCTCGCCATAAACAGCGGCATAGTCTATTTCGTGACCACCTACGCCTCTGCCCCATTTTCGTTCCTCACACCAGCCTTGTGGGAAAACTTCGCCAAGGTAATGGCCACCGGCATAGCCTTGATCTGGAATTTCATCGGCTATAAATTCATTGTCTTCAAGAAGACACCTCAGTAAGAATACTGCCCTTGCTTACGTAAAGAAGTTGTGCTATATTAACTTTAGAGTGAGTGTTGAG
>Ga0210051_1007499_pt1 | contig 10156 bp, 15 predicted proteins | sample CryGey092014_all_FD_185464 | JGI IMG/M metagenome (GOLD analysis project Ga0210051, IMG submission 185464) | Groundwater microbial communities from aquifer - Crystal Geyser CG23_combo_of_CG06-09_8/20/14_all (SPAdes) (version 2) | ecosystem: Environmental > Aquatic > Deep subsurface > Groundwater...
ACACACCGCAGGCCCCGCGTGCTCCCAACCAGTCTGTGGGTGCGACAGCCTATTCCACAGCCACCACACGCCGGCAAGTGAAGTTCTGCGAACTTCCACTTCGGTGGGTTCCTAACCTTCGCGGGCACACGTGTGTCCGAGTGTCAGACCGTGGCGCGGGGCCGGCGGCGAGGCGCTGATTCTGTGAAAGGCGGTGTCAGGTGTCACGTGGCGGGTGACGCGTGGCGAGTGACGGGTGCCAGGTTGAGGCGACGGCGGGCAGGAGGTAGAATGCTGAGCGAGGTGTGGAGTGCCGGAGATTGAGCTTGCGCGAGAGACGACGACGTTTGCCGAGGCGTTCGTGCACATGGGCGTCACGAACCCGTGGTTCTACCGGATGCTCATCGGGCGGCTGTACTACGCGGCGCATCATCTCGGTCGGCGGCTGTTGGCCGAGGCGGGGCTGAAGCCGGAGAACTGGCGCGGGAGTGGCTGGTTTCGTGGACGTGCGAGCGCTTGGGAGAGGACCGCCTCGCCCGGCGAGCGCAGGTGGAATGGGGCATGAACCAAGCCGCCTTGGTGCAGGCGGGGAAGCAGGTGGGGCGGCAGTGCGAACTCCTGACCGCCGTCCAGGCGCTGCCCGCCGCCCCTGACCTGGTGCGGGTCTGGAACGCCGCCGGCGACCTCCGCAACGATGTTGCGCACTGTGGCTTCCGTAAGCGCCCGCGCCCTTCGAAGTCCCTCGTGTCCGCGGTGACCGATTTGGCGGGGCATTTGGACCAATTGCCGTTGTGACGAGGTACGTTCCATGCTCATCGTCAACTTCTCCCACCCTCTCACCCCCGACCAACTTGCCGCCGTCGAGCAACTCACCGGGCAGCCTGTGGACCGCGTCCTCGACGTGAAGACCCAGTTCGACCACGACCGCCCCTTCACCGATCAGGCGCGCGAGTTGGTGGAGGCGGCGGGGCTCTCGCCCGAACAATGGCAGGGCGAGCCCCTGCTGGTGAACCTGCCCAGCCTCAGCCCCATCGCCGCTGTGGTGTTAGCCGAGCTCCATGGCCGGTGCGGCTATTTCCCGAGCATCCTGCGCCTGAAGCCCGTCGCCGGCAGCACCCCGCCGCGGTTTGAGGTGGCGGAGACCGTGAATCTTCAGGCGGTGCGCGACACGTCCCGGGAGGCGCGGTGACGCACCTCTTCTGCGATGAGAGCGGCACGGCTGCCGACCAGCACATCCTGGCTATCGGCGTGCTGAAGACCCGCGAGCCGGAGCGCCTCCGGGAGATGATTGAGGCGGCGCGGGCGAGCCACCGGCTTCGCGACGAGCTGCACTACTGGAAGCACAGCCGCCGAAAGCTGGCACTCTACGACGAGGTTCTCAGCCGCGTGTGGGAGTGCGAGGCCCGCTTCGAAGCCATGGTGGTGGACAAGCGCTTTGTGGACATGGCTCACTTCGGCGGGGACAAGTACCTCATGCTCAACGGCTTCCTGGTGCAGGCGCTCAAGCCCTGTCTCGCTCCCGGTGGGCAGGCCGCGCTTCATCTGGATCATCGCGAGCGCTTGGCTGACCTCGCGCAGGGATTGCTGCCCCAACTGAACGCCCTGCTGCCAAATGCACTGGGGAAGGTGGAGATTGCCGACTCGAAGCAGGAGCCGCTGATCCAGCTCTGTGACTTGCTCACGGGCGTCGTCCACGCTTTCTACGAACCCAGACCCGAGACGGAGCCGACCCGCAAAGCGGCCTTTTCCCGCCGCCAGTTCGCCCGACTCCTCGAACACGAGCAACTCGGTCAGACAAGAATATGGCGGTGGCATCCTGCTCGCGAAGACAGAACACCACCGCCAACTTGAGACGCTGATCACCGCCCAAACCGAGCAGGGATAGGCGTCAACGACAGCAAAACAACGCTTGGATTATAACACGCCGTCACTGGCGACGCAATGCGGGAAGGCGGCTCCCCCCACCACAACGAGAATCAGGACACCGGAGGTACTCCCATGAAACGCGCGTGGAGCGAGACGATGGGGTTGGGCCAGTTTGCCTGGCAGTCCACCAAGAGGCAGTTCTGGGCGACTGTCGTGTCAGCCATCGTGGGCCTGCTGATCCTGTGGCGACTGAGGGTGACCTGGCAGGACTGGGTTGAGCCCCTGGTCACCATGCTGACCTTGGGCGTTGCCGCCTTCGTCTGGTTCAGCCAGAAGCGCGAGGAATGGGAGGAGTATCTGCCCAACCGCCTGACGGTGCGATTCTACCATGAGGACAAGGAGGTCATGCGGTGTGAGAAGGCGCACCTGACAACTGAGAGCGACATCCGTGCGCTGTCACAGCAGATTGGCGCGCAGATGACCGAGGACCCCCACCTCAAGTTCGTGATACCGGCGGTGGAGGTCTCGCCGCCGGAGTTGGATAGACACGGGAGGTACCTCCACTACGCCGCGAGTTTCATTCTCACTGAGTTGCCGACGACCTTGGATCCCAATGCGACGCTCGTCTGGAAGGCTCCATTCGATCAACCACCCGTCGCGGAGACCAATGGCACGGGTCACTGAATACCAGACACCCGGCACCCGCCCCGTCATGGCCCTGTCGTACACCGCTTGGCGAGGGTCTCCTGACCCCGCCGCTCCGCCGACCGACAGGTCTCCTCGAGACCTACAGGCTCGGAGCACTCTTGAGACCTTCGGTCGGGAGTTTCGGGCGGTCGGAGACCCGCCCCGAGCTAAGCCAGCCGGCACCCCCGCCGGGCCGCTGACTCCCGGAGCGCGTTCGGCAATCTCCAATCCTCAATCGCCATTCGCCAATCCTCATGTCCCTTCTCTACCTCACTTACCAAGGTTCCCGACTTTGGCGCGAGGCGGAGTGCCTGGTGGTGGAGCACTTGGGGCGGCGGGTGGCCAAGGTGCCGGCGTTTCAGGTGGAGCGCGTGGTGGTGTTCGGTCATTGTGAGCTGACCAGCGGTGCGGTGGACCTGCTGTTGGGGCGGAGGATCGACTGTGCGTTTCTGAGCTTGGCGCGGGCGGTGTTGGGGAAGACCGAGCACGAATATGCCGGATATCTGTGGATGAGGCGACCTCCGTAGAGTCTTCCTGCTGAGGATCTGCGCAGTTTGCGTAGATCTTTCTCGCGGTCCCTCGTTCAGTTGCCAATTGGCAATTGACAATTCGCAATTGCAATTTCGGCTGCGGCTCCGCCGCCCTGGGAGGTTGTGTGATGACTGGTGAGGCCGACAACCTGCGTAAGCAGTTTCTTCACCCCGACAACTTTCGGCTCGCCTGGCAGCGAGTCCGCAAGAACAAGGCGAGGCCGTGAAGCAACTGCGAGCCGAAGAACAGACCGCCCCACCGGTGTGGCTGCCTTCGGCGATTATTACGTGAACCGAGGATCGTGAACCGTGCCTTCTGCTCCCTGACTGCTGCCTCCTGACCCCTGCCATGACTCTCTACGCCGTCTCCTACGACCTCCCCAACGACAAGCGCCGGACTCGGCTCTTCAAGACGCTGAGCAACTTCGGCGAGCGCGTCCAGTACAGCGTGTTCGAATGCTACCTGGACGACCGGCAACTGGCCCGCCTGAAGGCGAAGCTCGCCGAGATTCTCGAAGAGGAAGAGGATCGGGTGCGACTCTATCGAATCTGCGAAGCGTGTCGGAAGCGCGTCGAGGTGATTGGCCTGGGAGAGCCGCTGCCGTGGGGGGAGGCCGGCGGCGAGGCGTTGATTCTGTGAAAGGCGGTGTCAAGTGCCAGGTGTCACGTGACGCGTGGCGAGTGACGGGTGCCAGGTTGAGGCGACGGCGGGCAGGAGGTAGAATGCTGAGCGAGGTGCGCGATGCCGGAAGTCGAATATGCCAAGCAGACCCAGCGGTTCGTGCAGTTGCTGCTGGACCTCGGCGTGACGAACCCGTGGTTCTACCGGATGATGATCGGGCGACTCTACTACGCGGCGCATCATCTGGCGAGGCGACTGCTTGTGGAGGCGGGGCTGCAACCCGATCAGTGGCGGGGCGCTGTGCACCGGCAGACCATCGATGGGCTTCAGACCCACTATGTCACCACCGGTCGCCTGACCACAAGCGCGCTCGACGGGCTCGATGAGCTGCGCGACCTGCGAAACCGAGTGGACTATCGACTCGATTGCGCCGTGCGTCTGCGCAACGTCAACTGCGCGTTAACTCTGTTTCACCGTTTCGCGCGAGAAACTTGGGCGATCCTGGGAGTGAGCTGAATGGACCTGAAGCAAGCTGTGAGCCAGATCATCAATGAGGAATGGGACGGCGCTCTTGAGGAGCTGACGTTCGAAGGGCCCTATGAAGGTGAGGACCTCTTTGTGTTCGTGGGGCTTCGACACGAGCCTCAGGACTTCGAAGAGCGAAACGCCCGCATGCGTCACCGCGTGAGGGACCTCGGCTATGATGTCGGCATGGTGGTCGACCTGGTGGACGACTTGGTGCCGGCGTAGTAGTGCGTACGCCAGTGTCAGGTGTCAAGTGCCAGGTGTCAGGCGGGCGCGCCCGCATTCCACACTCGGGCGGCTGGATCGCCAGCCGCTATGAACTGGGCGACCTCCTCGGCGAGGGCGGCACCTCTGTCGTTCATCGCGCCTTCGATCACGACCTGCGCCGGTGGGTGGCGCTGAAGCTGTACGCCTTGGAGCGGGCTCTGCCGTTCTCGCCACAGGAAGTCCGCCTGCAGGCGCAAGTGCAGCACCCCAACCTGATGCCGCTCTACGACGCGGGCGTGGACGCGGAGCAGTACGTCCAGTACCTCGCCATGCCGCTCTACCCGGGGGATGACCTGGAGACGATCCTTCGCCGCGAGGGACCGTTGCCCCCGCGCCGCGCGCTGAACTGCGTCGATCAGGTGTTGAGCGCTCTGGACTTCTTGCTCTACCGCCGGGGGGCGGTGCATGGCGACGTGAAGCCGGAGAACATCTGGGTGACCCGCAGCGGCGCGACGGTGCTGATGGACCTGAACCTGGCGCGGGCACTGTCGGAGGAACCCTTGGGTGGCACGCCGGGCTATACCGCTCCGGAGGTGTTTGACGGGCAGTTGGACAGCCGGGCGGATGTGTTCTCGACGGGCTGCGTGCTTTACTACGCGCTCTGCGGTCAGCCCCCGTTTCGGTCGAATGATGAGGCGTGCTTCTCGACGCCGCCTCCACCGAGTGCCTTCGGCAGTGACCTGCGCCCGGAACTTGACGAACTGTGCCTGATTGCTTTGTCCAAGGAGCCGGAATGGCGATTCCAATCGCCCCGGGAGATGCAAGGCACGGTGCGGCACCCGTATTTGTTGACCGGGGCCGGCCGGCGGGGCAGATTGCGCCGAGGCAGGCGAGGGGTACTTGCCACAATTGGCCGCCTGGCGAAGCGTTGCTTCCGCGCCATCCCCTGGTGAGAACTGTTCACCTCACCGCTGCGTGTCCTGCGCCGGGCAGCGCGCAAGCTGGTGTCAGCGGTCATCATGCTGGTGGCGTTGGCGATGGCACTGGCTGAGGGGTACCGGTCCGTTGCAGCGTTCTTGCGGGCGCGGCCGGGAGTGGCGGCGGGGTTTGAGGTCCTGCTCGCCGTTGTGGCAGGGACGGGAGTGATCGCACTGTGCGTTCGGATGGGAAAGGGGATCTCGCGATTTGTGCGCCGGCGGCGCGCTTTGACCGCCCAAGCCGGCCGAAACGCCCCGCACGAGACGGCGACGAGGCGGTTCCGCGCGCCGGCGCCGGGCGCGCCGAGTTCGCCGGTGCTGAGCAACGTCTACCTGCATCCTTTCGATGCCCGGATGACAGAGGTCGGGCTTGCTTTAGTCCGCTATGCGGATGACTTCGCTGTTCTGGCGCCGTCACGGGCCAAGGCGCAGGGCGCGTGGGCCGAAGCCGACCGCTTCCTCCGCAAGGAGCTTCACTTGCGGCTGAACCTGCAGAAGACGCGGGTGCTGCCTTTGGAGGTCGGCTTCACGTTTCTGGGTTTTCGCTTCGATGCTGCCGGTCGCCGGCCGGCGGATGAGGCGCTGAGCAAGCTGGCGGATCGGCTCGACGGTATTGCCGAAGCCGACGGAGAGAAGCGCAAACGGGTGCTGCGCGGGTGGGAGAGTTACTTCGGAAGTGCACAGGTCGAACGCCGAGCGTCCAGCGCCGAACAGGAGGCGCCTAACGGCACGCCTGGGCGACGCTCCACTCTCCGCATCCAACCCTCAACGGCGGGCGAGTCCGGGCCGCCCAGCGGCGAACAAGCAACGGAGGTGGCGTCGCAAGCGGAGGTGGTGTCGGACCAGCTTTGCCAGCGCTTTCTCGCCCGGTTCGCCGGCCGCCCCGACGTGTACGCTGTGCAGTGGGTGAATGAGCGGGGGCGGAAGGGCTACGCGCCACGCTGAGCTGCGCTGACCGAGGAAGAGGTACTGGCGCATCTGCGAGGGGACCGCACCTTGGGGCTGTATCTTCACCGGGCGGACGACACGGTGTCGCTGGCGGTGGCCGACGTGGACGTCGACTTGCCTGACGAAGAGAACCTGCAATTGGCGCGCGACGTGGCCTGGGGTGTTTTTGCCGAAGCGCGGCGGCGGGGCGTGTCGGCAGCCGTGGAAGACAGCGGCAACAAGGGGTACCACGTGTGGGTCTGCTTCGCGGCGCCGGTCCCGGCAGCAGAAGCCCGGCAACTGCTGCAACTGCTGGTGTCGGGCGTGGCGCCGTTGCCTCGGAAGGTGAGAGTCGAGGTCTTTCCGCGGAGCGCACATTTGGGCGACGATGCCCTTGGCCCGGTAATCAAGTTGCCCTTTGGGGTGCACCAGCTCACCGGCCGCCGCTGCCCAATGCTGCGAACCGATGGTTCAGCGCTGTCGGTCGAGGCATTTCTGGCGGAAGTCCGACCGCTGCACCCCGGGGTTTTGAGTGACGTTCTTGGGCAAAGACCTCAACGCAAGGGCGTAGAACAGGTTGCCAAACCCGTTGCCGACGTGGAACAGGTTGCCAGACCTGTTGCCCGGGAACGGCCGCAGGTTGGCAACCTGCGCTACGAGGGAGCCAATGCTGTCGAGGCGCTGGTAGCCGCTTGTCCCCAGCTCGCGCGCTTGGCGGCGAAGCCGGCGGAGACTGGGCACCTGACCCACGTCGAACGGTTGGTCCTGCTCTACACCCTCGGGCGTTTGGGCGAAGCGGGAGCGAAGTTCATTCACCAAACCATCGGCCGGTGCCGGAACTACGCCGCCGGTGAGACGCAACGCTGGCTGGATCGTTTGGAGCCGGACCGTTCGCCCATCGGGTGCGCCCGGATTCTGGACTGGCTTGGCGAAGTGGAGCCGGACTGGCTGTGCGATTGCGATCCGCCGCCGCCCGCCAAGCCGTACGCCTCGCCGGTCAACTTCGTGCTTACCAAGGGCGCGGCCTCACCCCGCTCCCGCACACGAGAGCGACACCCACCCGTCCGGACACCCGATCCCGAGACTCAGCGTGTGTTGACGGCGGTCTGGGAAGGCATCGCCGAGGATCTGTTTGAGGCGTGAGTCAGGGATCTCGTGAACCGCCGAGGTGCCGCAATCGGAGGAGTAACATGCCGACGCTGTATGTAGCCGAACAAGGGGCGGAGATTCACAAGAGCAAAGCGCGTTTCGTGGTCAAGAAGGACCGCGAGGTGCTGCAGTCGGTGCGCGCGGCCGAGCTGGAGCAGGTTGTGCTCCTTGGGGGGCGTGCAGTTGACCACGGCGGCAGCCACAGCGCTGCTGGAGGCCGGCATCGAGACCGTGTTCCTCAGCCTGGGCGGCAAGTACCGGGGCCGGTTGGCGCCGGTAGAGTCCAAAAACGTCGCGCTCCGGGTCGCGCAAGTTCGCCGTTACGACGATCTCTCATTCCGACTGGAGCTGGCGCGCAAAGTCGTTGCTGCGAAGATTGCCAATTGCGGGAATCTCCTGGCCGCGTATGCGAAGAATCACCCGGAAGCTGACTTCAGCGACGCGACGGCCGCACTGAGCGCCGGGCGCAGCCGTGCGGAGGGGACGGCTGACAGCGCCACCTTGCTGGGCGTGGAAGGCGAGGCGGCGAAGGCGTACTTCACGGCCTACGGTGCCATGTTCCGGGGTGAACTCCAATTCTCGGGGCGCACCCGCCGGCCGCCCCGTGACCCGGTGAATGCTCTCCTGAGCTTCGGCTACACCGTGCTGCTCACCGAGACCGTGGGCGCGGTTGCGGCCGTGGGGCTCGATCCCTACGTCGGCTTCTACCACGCCTTGGACTACGGTCGCCCTTCCTTGGCGCTGGACCTCTTAGAGGAGTTCCGCCACCCGGTCATCGATGCCCTTACGCTCAGCCTGGCGAATCGGAAAGTGCTGACACCTGCCGACTTCGAGCCTGTAAGCAACGACGGCGTCTACCTCCGCGCGGACTCGCGGAAAAGGTGGCTCACTTTCTACGAACGCACACTGAACACGCCCTTCACCCAACGGGGGGACGCCGCCCGGCCGGCGTCATTCCGTGACCGAGTTCGCTTGCAGGCGCGGCTGCTTGCGAAGGCCATGTTGGGCGAGGCGGAGTATGTGGGCTTTGAGCGGCGAAGAGGGTGAGGGGATTGCAGATCGCGGACTCCGCGCCGGCGAGACTGGCCCGCGAGGTGCGTTCAGTGCGCCGGCCCCCTTGCGGCAATCGGCATTCGCAAATCGAAAGTGAGGGTGTGCCATGTGGTGGATCGTTGCGTGTGACATCGTCGAAGACGACCAGCGAGCGGCGGTGGCCGGCATCCTGGACGGTGAAGGTGAGCGCGTCCAGTACAGCGTGTTCGAGTGCGACTGGGCTGACAAACGCCGGCAGGAGGTGGCGGCAAAGCTCCGTGAGCGGATCGACAGCGAAACCGACAGCGTTCGCTTCTACCCCCTCTGCGAGACCTGTCGCGGCAAGGCCGAACTGATCGGAGTAGGGATGAAAGTGGGCGAGTTGGCGGAGAAGACCAAGCGCGACGGGTGGGTCGTCTGACTGCAGATTGCAGGTTCGGCGGTTAGTGGAGGGCATGGCTGACTGCTCTGTCTGTCACTCGCTATCCGCCATGTGCCGTCCGCTGGGATAACCTCAGGAAGGGCGAAATAGGGGGGGGATTATCCCAGAAAATCGGCGATTGGGAAAGTGGCGCTCTCTGACAGCTCTACGGCTAACTTATTGAGTTTTCCACAGTCGAGAACCAGGAAGAGCGCTCCAAAGTCGCCCTTGAAATGGGCGCCGATCTGGGGCATTATCCCAACACGCGCTCTACGGACCTCCTGGACGCTCCCACGGGCGGATCTGGAACGTGCCGTCCGAACCCATGCCCCGCCTTTGAGGGGATTGAAACTCGTCTGGATCTTCGGGCAACCTCGACGGGTCAAATGTCCGAACCCTTGCCCCGCCTTTGAGAGGATTGAAACTTGATCCCGTGCCCCGCGAGGTCATTGAGGACCGCCTGTCCGAACCCATGCCCCGCCTTTGAGGGGATTGAAACTAGCACAAATCATCGTTGGTGGGCGCTTGGCTAAGTAGTCCCAACCCTTGCCCCGCCTCTGAGGGGATTGAAACCCAATGGGTCCGGGATCGCCCTGGTTACCTTTTGGTCCTGTCCCAACCCTTGCCCCGCCTCTGAGGGGATTGAAACGGTTCCAGCACATAGCTTTCACCGCAAACACACTCCACGTCCCAACCCATGCCCCGCCTTTGAGGGGATTGAAACGAGACGAGACAGTCCTGGCAGAACCGTCAATCCATGTCCGAACCCATGCCCCGCCTTTGAGGGGATTGAAACGCGGGCGGGGCGATCCGCCGCCAAAGCCACCGCCCGCCGTCCGAATCCATGCCCCGCCTTTGAGGGCATTGAAACGCGTTGCGGCCGGCGCGCTCTTCGCGCATCGCTGGTCCGAACCCATGCCCCGCCTTTGAGGGGATTTGGGGATTGCAGATTTCAGAATGTGGATTTGCGATTGAAGGGCAGCCGGGCCGGGAGGGCGCACCGATCTTGCGGGGATCTGTCGGCAATCGAGATTCCACAATCGCCAATCGTCAGTGGGTATCCCCGCTGCTTCTCCGCCGGTGGTGTTACACCCGCGAAGGTTAGGAACACACCGCAGGCCCCGCGTGCTCCCAACCAGTCTGTGGGTGCGACAGCCTATTCCACAGCCACCACACGCCGGCAAGTGAAGTTCTGCGAACTTCCACTTCGGTGGGTTCCTAACCTTCGCGGGCA
>Ga0210051_1007503_pt1 | contig 10154 bp, 7 predicted proteins | sample CryGey092014_all_FD_185464 | JGI IMG/M metagenome (GOLD analysis project Ga0210051, IMG submission 185464) | Groundwater microbial communities from aquifer - Crystal Geyser CG23_combo_of_CG06-09_8/20/14_all (SPAdes) (version 2) | ecosystem: Environmental > Aquatic > Deep subsurface > Groundwater ...
ATTTCATTATTAATTACTTATATTTTTATTGGTTTAGGGTTTTTAGTTTGAGGTTTTTGGTTGTTAAAAACCCGAAACTTGAAACCCGAAACTTGAAACCCGAAACTTGAAACCCGAAACTTGAAACTTTTTTATTTATAATCATTCCCTTGTGTGTCTTTAAATAGTCATGGATGTTTCATGTATTATTAGAAATTCCAAAGATAAAAATATATAATGAAATTTGATAGATTTTATATTAAAAACTGCTTAAAATGTCGTAATACAATAATTAATGCGAATTAAGAGTTGAATTTTTTTCGTTCCGTTAGGAACGGTATATTGGTAGAAAATATAATCTAAACCAAATTATAGTTCCGTAGGAACGAAATAATTTAAAATAGAACATGCCTACGGCATTTGTATGGTGGATGTTATTTGTTTCTACCAATATGTTGTCCCTACGGGACTTTTTGATATGGTAGCTATCGGATTTATCGCTTAATTTGCATAATTAATAAAAAAACAAGCCGTTAATGTACCTTAAAATATAATTCAAATTATTATATTTGAAGAAAAAAATAATTTGAAAGAGCAATTCATTAATTTCATTATAAATAACAATCTTTTTTCAAAAGAAGATACAATAATTGTAGCAGTTAGTGGTGGAATTGACTCATGCATTCTGCTCAATTTATTTTACAATTTAAAATACAAATGTGTTGTTGTACATTGCAATTTCTCGCTTCGTAACGAAGAATCGGATAACGACGAAAAGTTTGTAATTAAACTCGCAACAAAGTACAAATATGAAATTATTGTTAAAAAATTCGAGACTACAAAATATGCTGAAGAAAATGGATTAAGCATTCAAATGGCAGCTCGCGAATTACGTTATACTTTTTTTGAAGAAATAAGGCAAAAATATAATTGCAAAGTAATTGCCACCGCACATCATGCCGATGATAATATAGAAACATTTTTTATAAATTTAATTCGAGGAACTGGTTTGAAAGGAATTTCCGGAATACCTGTTAAAAACGGAAGAATAGTAAGACCATTGCTTTTTGCAACCAGAGATGAAATTTATACTTATGCGAAATTAAACAATATTGAATGGTGCGAAGATTCGAGTAATAAGTCGCTTAAATATATGCGAAATAAAATTCGCCATAATCTAATGCCTTTGCTCGAAGAAATAAAACCCGATAGTCAAAAAACAATTCTCAGAAATATTGAACATTTTAGAAATACAGAAATTTTATTAAAAGAAATTTTAAAAGATACAATTGAAAAAATAATCAGACATAAAAACGATACTATTTATATTGCTCTTAAAGAGCTTACATTATCAAATTCGGGCAAAACAATTCTTTACGAAATAATTAATCCTTATGGATTTAACCCAAAGCAAATTAATAAAATATGGGAAACAATTAATTCGTTATCAGGAAAAATGTTTTATTCGAAAAATTATTACTTAAACAAAGACCGTGAACAAATAATTATTTCACCAATTAATAAAGAAAATAACAAATTTAAGTACTATATTGATATTGAGCAAGATTGGATTTCGGAACCATTCGAAATGTCAATTGAAAAAATGACTTGGGATGCAAACCAAAAAATTTTTAAAGACAAAAACATTGCAATGTTCGATGCCGACAATATCGAATTTCCTTTAGTAATAAGACGCTGGAACTTTGGCGATTATTTTCAACCTTATGGAATGAAAGGCTTTAAAAAGCTAAGCGATTATTTTATTGACGAAAAGATTTCTGTTATTGAAAAAGAAAAAATCTGGATAATAGAATCGTCAAATAAAATTGTTTGGATTATTGGTCAAAGAATTGATGACAGGTTTAAAATAACAAATAACACTAAAAACATATTAGTATTGCAATTATATTAAAAATTGCAGGCAAAATCCACAATAAAACAACAAATATCGAATTTTGAACAACAAACTAAAAACTTAAAACAATTAACTATTAGCTTCTTTATTTTCAATATTCAATAATTGTATATCCAGTTCAACCATTACAAATCCTTTTGGGATGGATTGTCCCTCAATTACATTAACCTTTTTAATAACGCCTGAATAAGGAACCCTAATTGTGTTCTTCATTTTCATGGCATCTAACACAAGTAATTTATCGCCTTCGTTAATGGTATCGCCATCAGTAACATAAACTTTGCTAACAGTTCCGGGAATAATAGAATAAACTATAGATGAATCAGGATTTTGCCATACTTTTCTGTTTTCAAACTTTTTAGTAATTATTGTTTTGTACTTTGTTTCTTCAACATACAAAGTTTTAAAAACTATTTCGTTATTTTTTTTATCTTTTTTCTTTTTCATGGCTAAAATATTTTAAAATGGCGGTATCCCGTGCTTTTTGTGAGGATTGGTATTTGTTTTATCTTTAGCAACAGAAATTGCATGAACCAATATTTTTCTTGTTTCTTTAGGTTCAATAACAGTGTCAATATATCCTTTTGCAGCGGCGACATACGGATTTGCAAATCTTTCCTTATATTCTTTAACTTTTAGTTTACGCATTTTTTCGGGGTCTTCGGCTTCGGCGATTTCTTTTTTGAAAATGATATTTGCAGCACCTTCGGGTCCCATTACTGCTATTTCGGCACTTGGCCATGCAAATACAAAATCGGCTCTTAAATGGCGCGAACCCATAGCAATATATCCTCCTCCATAAGCTTTACGAAGTATAACGGTTACTTTTGGAACTGATGCTTCGCTGTATGCATAAAGTAATTTAGCACCATGACGAATAACTCCGGCATGTTCCTGGTCAACACCTGGCAAATAACCTGGCATATCAACTAATGTAATAATAGGGATATTAAATGCATCGCAAAAACGAATAAAACGGGCTGCCTTATCTGATGAATCAACATCAAGTACACCAGCAAGATACAATGGTTGATTACAAACAAATCCAACCGTATCGCCACTTATTCGGGCAAATCCAATTACAATATTTTGTGCCCATAATTCATGAATTTCAAAAAAATCGCTATCGTCAGCTACTGCACGAATTACATGTCTAATATCGTAAGGTAGTTTTGGGTCGTCGGGAACAATTTTATCTATAATAAATTCTTTTGTAGGCTCTTTAGGTTTAAATGGAAGAGCTTTACGGCTATTATTCCATGGAATAAATGTTACTAATTTTTTTATTTGCTCGAAACATTCAATTTCTGAGGATGCAAAAAAATGTGCATTACCGGTAATTTCGGCATGAACACGTGCACCACCCAAATCTTCCATCGAAATTTCTTCGCCTAAAACTGTTTTAATTACTTCTGGTCCAGTAATAAACATTTTAGAAATATTATCAACAACAAAAACAAAATCAGTTAAAGCAGGCGAATAAACAGCACCACCGGCACAAGGTCCTAAAATCACCGAAATCTGAGGAATTACGCCAGAGGCAAGTGTATTTCTAAAGAAAATATCGCCATAACCGGCTAATGAATTAACACCTTCCTGAATACGTGCACCACCCGAATCGTTAATACCAATTAATGGAATTCTTAGTTTTAAAGCGTGGTCCATTATTTTTGTAATTTTACGGGCATGCGATAACCCCAACGAACCGCCAGCAACAGTAAAATCCTGAGCAAAAATACAAACAGGTGAACCATAAATAGTTCCAGTACCAATTATTACACCATCGCCATGCAATACTTTACTATTCATATCAAAATCGCGTGCTTCGTGTTCTACAAATAAATCGTACTCGCTAAACGAATCTTTATCAAGCAATTCCATTACACGTTCGCGGGCAGTTAATTTACCCATTGCAATTTGTTTTTCGATAGCTTTTTCGCCACCACCCTGCTGGGCTTTCTCTCTGCGTCTTAATAATTCGAGTGTTTTACTTCGTAACGACATAATATTAATATTTAGTTATACTTATACAATTATATGTGAACACTATTCCAAATTAATTATTGGCAAAATTATAAAAATTAAAACATAGAATAAATGGAATCGCTTATTTAATAAATTCAAAATTTTATAAATAATTGATATAAAAGTATATATACGGTTGATAAAATATAATATTATTATAATTTCAAATTGGAAACATTATTGAAATAAATTATACTTTGCATGGTGTTCACCACGTTGGATAATCTGTTGGATAACGTTCGATGAACTTATAAAATTTACGCCGTTAGATAATTTATTTCATAGTTATTGATACTTTTTTAAAGCATATCTAACGGGGTGAATATCCCACTTGGTAAATTATTACATTTAGATTTCAGGTAAAAGGTATAAGGGTATAGGGTATAACACGCTCTTCCTTATACCTTTATACCTTATACTTCTATACCTTTTTGTGTTCATGAAATGCTAAAATTGAGCCCGTTAGCTTATAGAATTTAAACAATTCCATTAAAACGGAATCATATATTTTTCAATTTTTGCAATTCCTCGTTTAAATTAGCCCATTCAACCATTTTTTTATCAATATTACTTTTAGTAGTATTATATTTTTCAAATATTTTTGGGTCAGATGATACTTTTCTAAATTCAACGGGATTTATTAATATTTCGTCCATTTGTTGCAACTCTATTTCTAATTCGCTTATTTCTTTTTCGCACTTAATTACATTGTTTTCGGCTTTTCGTAATAATTTATCGAATTCCTTTTTTTCGGCAAAGCGTTTTTTGTTGTCGCCTTTATTTAGCGAATTATTTGTTATTTTATGAATTGTTTTAACATTTAATTCGTTTAGATTTTCAATTTTTTTCTTTTCCAAAAATTCCCAAATGTTATTCGAATATTCTTTTAAACTTTTATTGCGAACTTCAACAATTCTTGTAACTAAACCATCTAAAAAATCACGGTCATGCGAAACTATTAACAACGTGCCATCATAGTTTTGAAGTGCCTCTTTCAGAACTTCTTTCGAAATCATATCTAAATGGTTTGTTGGTTCATCAAGTAAAAGAAAATTCACGGGTTCGAGTAGTAGTTTTGCCAACGCTAATCGGCTACATTCGCCACCCGAAAGCACTTTCACTTTTTTATCTATATCTTCGCCACTAAATAAAAATGCACCTAAAATTCTACGAATTTTAGTGCGAACTTCTCCAACTGCAATATCATCAATTGATTGTAATACCGTTTTGTCTTTGTCGAGTATCTGGTCTTGGTTTTGAGCGTAATAACCTATTTTAACCTGATAACCGCATGTTCCTGTTCCATTGTATTCCAATTCACCCTTAACCATTCTCATTAAAGTAGTTTTTCCCTCACCATTTTTTCCAACTAATGCAAGTTTATCACCTCTTTGAATAGTTAAATCAATTCTTTTTAATATTTCATTTGTACCATAACTTTTTGTTCCATTTTTTAAATCATAAACAACAGAACCAGAGCGGGGAGATGGAGGAAAAGCTATACGCATCGAAGAAACATCTTCTTCATCAACTTCTAAACGTTCAATTTTGTCAAGTTGTTTTATTCGCGATTGAACCTGAACCGATTTTGTAGCTTTATATCTGAATTTTTCGATGAACTTTTCGGTACCTTCAATCATTTTTTGTTGATTTTTAAAAGCCGACAGTTGCTGCTGACGACGTTCTGCTCTTAACAATACAAATTTTGAATAAGGAACTTTATAGTCGTATATTTTGCCTAGCGAAAGCTCAACTGTGCGATGTGTTACATGGTCAAGGAATGCTTTATCATGTGAGATTAATAGCACTGCACCTTTATAGTCTTTTAAAAAATCTTCGAGCCATTGAATGGCTTCAATATCAAGGTGGTTTGTAGGTTCATCAAGTAAAAACACATCTGGCATTTGTAATAAAATTTTAGCAAGCTCAATTCTCATTCGCCAGCCACCACTATATTCATTTGTAAAACGATTAAAATCTGTTCGTTTAAAGCCAAGACCAATTAATACTCTTTCAGTTTTTTCTTCTATATTGTTACCGTCTAAATAAATTAATCTTTCGTTAAGTTCAGATAATTCATTTGCAAGTTTTAACGACTTTTCAGTCTCGTGCACACTTAATTTAATTAGTTCTGCATGTATTTGGTTTATACGTTTCTGTATAGTGTTAACTTCTTTAAAGGCAGTAATTGTTTCTTCCCAAACTGTTGCACTGTCATTATAATCAAGTAATTGTGGCAAATAACCTATTGTTATTCCCGATGGTTTGTTAATTACTCCCTCATCAGCTTTTATTTCGCCTACAATTAGTTTTAAAAGAGTTGATTTGCCAGCTCCGTTTCTTCCAACAAGCCCAATTCTGTCTTTTTGCGAAATAAGAAACGATATTTCTTTAAAAAGTTCAAATCCGCCAAACGAAAGGGTAATATTATCTAATGAAATCATTTATTTTTATTTATAATTTTCAACAATTGTCTTGTCACCTTTTAGGGGTGGGAGTTTTTTTATCCCACTTCTAAGGGGTAAGGGGATGACTTTGCATTGCGCAATAACACTTAACCCATTCCTCAATTACTCTACTTACATTTTCAATTTCATTCATAACATCTTCATCATCAAATCTTAAAATACTAATCCCTATTTCCAAAAAATACTCGTCTTTTTTTTTATCTTTTTTAATTACTTTTTCAAATTGATGAGTAAATCCATCAACTTCAATTACTAATTTTAATTCCTTACAAAAGAAATCTGCAATATAATTTCCTATTGGTCTTTGTCTTAAAAACCCGTAACCGAGCATTTTTTTATTTCTAAGCAATTCACACCATAAACGAATTTCTGCCTTTGTTCCATTATTTCGATTTTCTCTTGCAAATTTTTTCAAACTTTTGTTATAATTGTTATTTGAGTATATCATAAGCGATTGTTTAATATCATCCCCCTACCCCCTTCAATGAAGGGGGACAAAAAAAATCTACCCCCTTCAATGAAGGGGGACAAAAAAAATCTACCCCCTTCAATGAAGGGAGACAAAAAAAATCTACCCCCTTCAATGAAGGGAGACAAAAAAAATCTACCCCCTTCAATGAAGGGGGACAAAAAAAATCTACCCCCTTCAATGAAGGGGGACAAAAAAAATCTACCCCCTTCAAAGCAGAAAGTAAAAATAGAAATACATTTCCATTCAATAAAGAGGGGATAAAAACTATTGTATATATTTTTTTGCAATTTCAAATGCTTTTAAAATTCCATTTGGGTTTGTACCTCCTGCAGTTGCAAAAAATGGTTGACCACCACCACCACCATTAATTTCTTTTGAAATATTTTTTATAATGTTACTTGCATTCAAGTTTTTTTCTTTAACTAAATTATCTGAAATAAATATTGCGAGATGTGCTTTTCCATCAATTTCGGTTCCCAAAACTATAAAAAGATTTTCTTTTTCAGCTTTTAATTGAAACAATATATCGCGAAGCAATGCTTCATCGGGAACCGTGATTTTGCAAAATGCAGAATTTATTCCGTTTTTATTGATAATTGATTTTTTTATTTCGTCTTTTATTGAAATTGACTTTTCTTTTAACAACGTGCTTAAATTCCTGGAAATTTTATTATTTTCCGCAATTAATATTTCAACTGATTTTATTACATCTTTTGGGTTTTTTAAAAGTTCTTTTATTTGTGCCAATTGTTTTTCAATATTATTATAATATTCAATTGCTTTTTCACCTGTAATTGCTTCAATTCTGCGAATACCTGTTGCAATTGATGCTTCAGATAAAAGTTTAAATAATCCGATTTTATATGTATTTTTTACATGTGTTCCACCGCATAATTCTATTGATTCTCCGAATTTTATAACTCTTACATGCTCATCATATTTTTCGCTAAAAAGAGCCATTGCACCAAGTTTCTTAGCTTCATTAATTGGAGTATTTCTTTTTTCGTCTAAATCAATTGCTTTTTTAATCAACTCATTTACAATTTCCTCTACTTTCTCAATTTCTTTGTTTGTCATTTTTTGAACATGCGAAAAATCGAAACGCAAATATTTATCGCTTACCAATGAACCTTTTTGTTCAACATGATTTCCAAGAACTTTTCTTAATGCAAAATGTAATAAATGCGTTGCAGAGTGATTATTCTCGATATTATTTCTCTTTGTAGCATCAATAGTTACAACACATTCGCCAGAAATGTTTTCGGGTAATTTTTCTAACAAATGAATTATTAAATTATTCTCTTTTTTTGTGTCAAAAATATTTAGCTTATTACCATTCCATTCGAGCCAACCCGAATCGCCAATTTGACCACCACTCTCGCCATAAAATGGTGTTTTGCTAAGTACTAATTGATAAAATAATTTTCCTTTTTGCTCAACTTTCCGATATTTAACAATTTCCGATTTTATTGAAGTTTCGTCATATCCAACAAACTCTGCTTTGTTAATAGGTTTAATTATAATCCAATCTCCAGTTTCTACTGCAGAGTCATTTCGTGAACGATTTTTTTGTTGTTTTAAACAAAGAACAAAATCTGTTGTGTTAATTGTTAAATTATTTTCGCGTGCAATAATTTGTGTTAAATCGAGTGGAAAACCATAAGTGTCGAATAATTCGAATGCAAAATCGCCGGGTATTTCTTTTTTATCTGCATATTGTTCTTTGTTTTTTTGCAAATAATTTTCGAATCGTTTAATACCTGTTTCGAGTGTTTTTAGAAATGAGAGTTCCTCTTCTTTAATAACTTTTGAAATAAAATCTTGCTGTCTTTTTAGTTCAACAAAATAGTCACCCATATTTTCAACAAGAGTTGTAACCAATTTATAAATAAATGGCTCATTAAATCCTAAAAAGGTATAACCATATCGAATTGCACGTCTTAAAATTCGGCGAATAACATAACCTGCACCATTATTTGACGGTAATTGTCCATCGGCAATTGAAAATGAAACAGCTCGCAAATGGTCGGCAACAACTCGCATTGCAATATCTGAGTTATTGTTTTCGCCATATTTTTTATGTGAAAGTTTACTGATTTGAGAAATTATTGTTTGAAATATATCAGTATCGTAATTTGATTTTTTATGTTGTAATACCATACAAAGCCTTTCAAATCCCATTCCTGTATCAACATGTTTTTTTGGTAATGTAAATAAATTGCCATCAGCTTTTCTATTAAATTGTATAAAGACTAAATTCCAAATTTCAATTACAAGTGGGTTGCTCGTATTTACAAGTTTTTCGCCTGCAATTTTGTTTTTTTCGTTTTTATCACGTAAATCAATGTGAATTTCAGAACATGGTCCACATGGTCCGGTTTCGCCCATTTCCCAAAAATTGTCTTTTTTATTCCCAAAAATAATATGGTTTTCGGGTAAATGTTTTTTCCAAATTTCTAACGCTTCAGAATCTGGTTCCATTTTATCGGCAGTACTCCCTTCAAAAACAGTAGCATACAAATATTTCTTGTCAATATTAAGTTTTTCGGTTAACAATTCCCATGCCCAATCAATTGCTTCTTTTTTAAAATAATCGCCAAACGACCAGTTACCAAGCATTTCGAACATTGTATGGTGATATGTGTCGTGTCCAACTTCTTCTAAATCGTTATGTTTGCCCGATACGCGTAAACATTTTTGGGAATTTGTAACACGTGGAAATTTCGCAGGTGAGTTTCCGAGAAATATATCTTTAAATTGATTCATTCCTGCATTTGTAAACATAAGGGTTGTGTCGTTTTTTATAACCATTGGAGACGATTGAACAAATGTGTGTTCTTTAGACTTGAAAAAATCTAAAAATGCTTTACGAATATCTTTTGAGTTCATTTATAAAAAAGGTTAAATAATAATATGAGGTTGCAAATTTAGATTTTTTCAATTAAATTTGCGATAAGCAATTGTTTAATTATAAAAAACTAATTAGTGTTTGTCCATAATGTCCGATTTTTTCGTTATACCCCAGTACGCTTCGCTACGGGGTAAACTCGTTTTGAAAACAGTCATTTACTACAGTAAACCCCGTAGGATAATCCCTTTAAACAACAGAGTGAAAATAAAAAACAAATATCCAACGGGGTAAACTCCTTGGTTTTCAAAACTTCGTATGCCTCAAACTCGAACATTATGAATCAGACACTGACTTTATGGACAGACACTAATTAATATGCTGAAAATAAAATACCATAGTGATACAACATAGTTCTTGATAAATAAAAACTGATAAACACAATTA
>Ga0210051_1007506_pt1 | contig 10153 bp, 10 predicted proteins | sample CryGey092014_all_FD_185464 | JGI IMG/M metagenome (GOLD analysis project Ga0210051, IMG submission 185464) | Groundwater microbial communities from aquifer - Crystal Geyser CG23_combo_of_CG06-09_8/20/14_all (SPAdes) (version 2) | ecosystem: Environmental > Aquatic > Deep subsurface > Groundwater...
TTAATCGGGCGGCTGAGCAGATTTTTAATCTTAAAGCCCAAGAAATTATTGGTCAGTATTTTGCCCCGGAACGCGCTCAGGAATCGCACTTAAGATTACTTAGCCAGGTCATTTTTCCTTCTTTGGCGCCAGTGGTGATGAGGCGGTCAGAGGCCGGTATTTATCCTCAGGCTGTTGACCTTTTTTTTGATGAACCAAAAATGGAACTTCGGGTGGCTACCGATAAAATTATCGATTCCAGTGGCCAACTTCTGGGTTTTGTTAAAATAGTTCATGACCGAAGCAGAGAAATTGAGCTGCTTCGCTCAAAAACCGAATTTATTGCCGTGGCTTCCCATCAATTGCGAACGCCCTTAACCAGCCTTCATTGGGCGCTTGAGTCTTTAGCCAAGCAGAACCTTGAAGCAAGCGAAAAAGAATTGGTTAATACCGGCTTAGAAGCGTCAGTTAAACTTTTAAAAATAGTCAATGATTTATTAGATGTTTCTAAAATTGAGGAGGGACGCTTTGGTTATCAATTTGAGAATGTCAATATTATCAGTTTCATTGAGGAAATTATTAAAAGCATGAAAGATTTTGCCAAGCAATTCGGTATTAAAATTTATTTTCAAAAACCAACCGAGCCCTCTATCGCTCTTTCGGTTGACCCCCAGAAATTATCAATGGTAGTTTCCAATCTTTTAGACAATGCCATTAGATATAATGTGCCAAATGGCGAGGTGACGGTCGCTGTTGAACGGGTAAAAAATCAGTCCTATATTAAAATTAGCGTTAAAGATACTGGAATAGGCATTCCGGCTGATGAGTTGAACAAATTATTCAGCAAATTTTTCCGAGCCGAGAATGCAACGAAATTCTATCCAGAGGGCTTAGGTTTGGGGCTTTATATTGTTAAAAATATCATTAAGCGTCACGGCGGCCAGATTTGGGTAGAATCCGAGATTAACCGCGGCAGTACTTTTTACTTCACTTTGCCGACTGACCCCAAATTAATACCGCCAAAGGAGATTGTGTACGGAGAAGAATAAAGGATATGCCGGAACTTCCCGAAGTTGAAACAATTAGAAGCCAACTTGAAAAATTAATTGTTGGCAAAAAGATTACAAAGGTTGATGTTGGCTTGCCAAGAATGGTCAAGTTATCCTTGGATAAATTCCGAAAGATTGTTGTTGGCGCAAAAATAGAAAGTATCGGTCGGAGAGCAAAAATTTTGATTTTTGGGCTATCCAATGGCTGGAGTATGCTGATACACCTGAAACTTTCCGGCAGATTGATTTTTCGCAAAAAAGGCGAGATATTAAAAGACGAAGACGCAAAGTGGAATCATTTAATTTATTATTTTCAAGATGGCAGCCGGCTTTTTCATAATGATTTAAGACAGTTTGGCTATGTCAAACTTATAGAAACCGATAAACTGGCTGATTTTTTTAAAAAAGAGAAATTAGGGCCGGAACCGCTTAAAAAATATTTTACTTTTGAGGATTTTTCGGCTATCTTGAAACGAAAACCCAAAGCAAAAATCAAGCAATTTTTAATGGACCAGCAGAATATCAGCGGTATCGGCAATATTTATTCTGACGAGATTCTGTTTTTCGCCGGCGTGCATCCGTTAAGAAAAATCAGTGAGCTTAAACCCAAAGAAACCAAAAAAACTTTTCAAGGCATAAAGAAAATATTAACAGAGGCGTTAAAATTACAAGGTTCATCCGTTGACCTTTATCTCAATGCCTTAGGCAAAGAAGGGGAATATGTACCGCGACTGAAAGTTTACGGCCGGGAAGGAGAAAAATGCAAAAAATGCGGCGGGGCAATACAGCGCCTCAAAATTGGCGGTCGTTCAGCCCACTATTGCCCGAGCTGTCAAAAAGTTTTAAATTAATTAGTATTATCTTGTAGATTAGCGTTATTTTTTTATGCTCAAATATATCTTTGTTGTTGGTGGCGTTATGTCCGGGGTTGGCAAAGGTGTAGCTGCCGCCTCAATCGGAAAAATTTTACAGTCCCGGGGTTTTGAGGTCACGGCTATTAAGATTGATCCCTATGTCAATGTTGATGCCGGCACCATGAATCCCACAGAGCATGGGGAAGTTTTTGTTTTAGATGACGGAATGGAATGTGATCAGGATATGGGAAACTACGAGAGATTTCTGGATTGCGACTTGACGCGCGCCAACTATATGACAACCGGAAGCGTCTATCAGGCGGTCATCAACCGGGAGAGAAATTTGGGTTATGGCGGAAAGTTTGTTTCGGTCGTACCCTACATCCCTCTCGAGGTTATCGATCGAATTGATAAAGCGGCGACCAAGAGTAAGGCCCAGGTTGTAATCACTGAAATCGGTGGAACGGTCGGCGAATACGAGAATATTCTCTTTCTGGAAGCGATTCGTATATTGAAATCAAAAAAACCGGCGGACGTTCTTTTGGTTTTGGTTAGTTTTCTTCCCACGCTCGGAGCTGGTGGAACAGAATTAAAGACCAAACCTACGCAGCACGCCGTGCGGGCAATAAACAGCGTCGGTCTCCACCCCGACATTATTCTTGCTCGGGCGCATATTCCGATTGATGAAAAACGGAGAGAAAAAATAGCTTTTCACTGTAGCATTCCCGAAGAAAATGTTATATCCGCTCCGGATATTTCCAGCATCTATGAAGTGCCTGTTAATTTTGAAAAGGATAATTTAAGCGGAGTGATTCTGAAAAAGCTGAATCTGAAGCCGCGAGGTAAAAACATGAGAGGCTGGAATAGGCTGGTTGCAAGCATCCGTCGTGCCAAAAAACCAGTCAAGATCGGCATTGTCGGCAAGTATTTCGATGCTGGTGATTTTATTCTGGAGGATTCATACATTTCAGTCATTGAGGCCGTGAAGCACGCTACCTATTTTTTTAAAAGAAAGCCGGAGTTCCACTGGTTAAACGCCGACGAATTCACTCATTCTAATAATTTAAAGAAACTTTCCGAATATCAAGGTATTGTTATTCCAGGCGGTTTCGGGAGTCGGGGAGTAGAAGGAAAAATCGCCGCCATCCGTTATCTGCGAGAGAAAAAAATTCCCTTTTTGGGTCTCTGCTACGGAATGCAGCTTGCAATAGTGGAATACAGCCGTTCAATGTTGGGATATAAGGATGCCAATACCACGGAGATTAATCCTAAAACTAAACATCCGGTCATTGATATTTTGCCAGAACAAAAGAAAAATCTGACGGAGAAAAATTTCGGCGGAACAATGAGACTAGGGGCTTATCCGGCGGTTTTGAAAAAGGGGACGATTGCCCAATCAGCTTATAAAGAGCACCTGATTTCCGAGCGGCATCGCCACCGCTATGAAGTCAACTCGGCGTATGTTGAAAAATTAGAAAAGAAAGGGATTGTTTTTTCCGGTTTTTCGCCGGACCGCCGGCTGATGGAAATTATGGAATTACCCAAATTAAAACACCCGTTTTTTGTGGGTACTCAGTTCCACCCGGAATTTAAATCAAGACCCTTAAAACCCCACCCGCTTTTCAGGGAATTTATCAAGGCAGCTATTAATAAAAGGATTTAGAATTCAGGAGTTAGGATTTAGGGATTAAAAAATTTCCTAAATTCTATATTCTAAATCCTAAATTCTCATCTTTATGGTCATTTTGCTCTACGGTCCGGATTCTTATCGCCGGCAGAAAAAATTGAATAAGATTATTGAGGAATACCGCAATAGATACTCCAATCTCTCTTGCGATTATTTTGATTTAGAGAATCTGGATGAATTTTTCAGGTTAAAGGAATTCGCGGCCCAAATGCTGATTTTTGACAATAAAAAATTAGCGGTTTTGAAGAGCGTCTATGAAATTGACACCCCAAAAATACAAGAATTTTTGAAGAAATATTTAAATTCCGAAAATTTTACCGTTTTAATTTCTGAAGAGAAGTCGCCGCCGCTAGAATTAAAATTTTTATTAAAGAAATCGTTTTCGGTCGAAGAATTTAAAGAACTTAAAGAAGAAAATTGGCGGTTTTTTATCCGAAAAGAGGCTGGCGAGCGGAAATTATTGCTCACTCTGCAAGCCGTAAATTTTTTGGCCGAAGCTTTTAAAAGAGACGGTTGGGGTTTGATTAATGAACTGGATAAGCTGAGTCTGCTTTCCCAAAAAGGTCCGATTGACACGAAAGATTTGAAGAAAATCGGCGACTATCCTTATCAATCTCCTAATATTTTTACTTTTATCAATGCGATTATTAGAAATTGGTCCTTATCGCAGAGAATTACAACTTTAGAGAAATTATTTATCGGTCAGGAGGAGCCGGTTAAAATTTTTAATATTTTAGCGAGTTTGAATTGGCTGCCCAAAAAACTGCTTCAAAAATTGGCTGATTACGATGGGATGGTGAAATCAGGCAAATTAGATTATGAAGAAGTTTTGGTTGACTTGTCTTTGAGCGGGTAAGGGGAATCGAACCCCTATTAACAGGTTGGAAACCTGTAGTAATAGCCATTATACGATACCCGCAATTTTTCTAAATTATAACGCAATTCTTGTATTTTTGAATAGGGGGTGTTATAATAAAATCAAAATGATTTCTAATTTTTATTCAAAAATCCCAAAGCGGGTCAGGATACTGATCCTTTTTATATTTATTATTCTGCTCGCTTATTTCGTTCTGCGGTTTTTGATTGTAGATGTAAAGAACGTTCCGGAAGATTTTCTGCGGGCTCGGCAAGAGGCCTCTTTGATTGCCCAGGATATTGTGACTATTTCAAATGAATCAACCAACAGCCTTGGCGAGATTGTCAGACTTGACAAAGAACGTAAATATACCGAGGCCCTTGTTTTAATATCCAAGGAATTAGAGCGTAATCGCCAAGCCAGAGAGAGGGCTATTAAACTTTCGGTTCAGTTGGAAACAATGGCAAAAAATCTGGCCGAGATTTCTCCGGCTTCAGCCGGACAAAAAGCTTTAGAGGCAATTAGCTCTGAAACCGCTCTAATCAGTCGCTTGATTACTTATAATGATTATCTTACTCAGCTTTTAGAAATACTGAGGGGGAAATTTTTAGGGAAAACTGATGGTGATAGAATTGCCGAATTAATTACTAAAATAAATGACGAAGCGCGGGCAATTAATGATTTAAACCAGAAATTTAACGATACAATGAATGAATTTGACTTAAAATAGAATAATTAAAAAACCGCTCCGACCGCGGTCGGAGCGGTTTTTTTGTCGGGCTGCTGGGAATCGAACCCAGACCGCATGCTCCTTCACCCCTCACTCTTTTTTTGTCGGGGCACAGAGATTCGAACTCTGACTAAATCCTCCCAAAGGACTCGTGCTGCCATTACACTATGCCCCGTCAATTTTTTTGTAACAATCTCTTTAGTGAAGAATCTAATTTTAAATAAATAGATTTATCGGAGTATCTAATCTTACAAGTTCCTCTACTTTTACCTATTTTATTTCCCTGAGGTCTGATAATTGTTTTTGTAAATCTTTGCTTTGGTATATTAGTTAAATTAGACCAATAGTTTTCTATTGCGCATTGATCATCTCCTTTATGAATTTGGAGTTGTAATTTTAAACGCGATTCATCTATTTTTACGTCTTTTCTCAAAAAATCTAAAAACAACTTAATTATTTCTGGATTTGTATTTGTAACATCTACATTATAAACCCAAGTATTTTTCCCACGCTTATCTTTATAAGCTTTTGTTCCTTCTGTCCACCAAATTATTAGTCCGATAATTTCCCTAAGATTATGTCTCATACATTAATTTTAGCACTTACATGCTATTTAGCAAGTTGATAAATACAATAATCGATTCTCAAGTCATAATTTCGAGATGGAAGTGGACATAATAAAGGATAGCTAACTAACCAGGCGTACCACCATCATACTCCGGCCCGGTAAAATTTCTAACGGGGGGACGATTTCAAGTTTTTCCCTGCCTGGCCGGCAGGCAGGTTTGGCGGGAAACCCTTTTATATTTTAGCAAGTTTTATCTTTTTTTCCAAAATAACAAACAAAAGAGCCGAGATTACCGCCATTACACTTCCAAAAATAAATGGCGCGCTAACACCAATATAAGTCCAAAGCAATCCGGCAATAAGAGAGGCAAAAAAAGTGCAAAGGCCGATTGTCGTCTGATAAATGCCAAAAGCGGTGCCTGCCTTTTCTTGGGGAACTAAATTAGAAATATAAGCCTTTCCCACTCCTTCGGTAATAGCCATATAAATTCCGTAAAATGGAAAAAGAAACCAGAGAAAAAGACTGATATTTGTAAGGCCGAAAAAAAGATAAATAAAGGAAAAAAGCAAGAAGCCAGTCAACAGCACTTTTTTGGGCCCGATTTTATCAGAAATGATACCGGCAGGCATTGAAAAAATGGCGTAGGTAAAATTAAAAAGAACATAAGCAAGTATAACCAATACTACCGACAAACCTAAATTTTGCGCTCGCAATATTAAAAAAGCGTCCGAACTATTTCCCAAAGCAAAAACGAAACTGATGAGTAGAAAAATCTTAAAAGAAGAATCAAGATTGCGCCAACTAAAATTAAGGGCAGGAAAAAGATTTTCCTCTTTTCTCTTTTCTTTAACAAAAATAATAAGTAAGAGAACGCCAATACAAGCGGGGATAAAGGCGAGAAAGAAAATCAAACGAAAATTATTATCTAAAAAATGAATTGCCAAAAGAGCTATGAGCGGACCGACTACCGCTCCCAAAGTATCAAGGGCGCGATGAAAACCAAATGATCTTCCGCGAGCCGAGTTCTCTGAGCTTTCGGCAATTAAAGCGTCTCTGGCAGAAGTGCGTGTACCTTTGCCAAAACGGTCAATAAACCGAGCAAACAAAACAAATGGCCAGCTATAAGCTAAGCTTAAAAGTATTTTAGAAATCGTCGAAAATGAATATCCAGCGACAACAAAAATTTTTCTTTTTCGCCATTTGTCGGAAAGCCAGCCGGAAACTACCTTTAAAATGCTGGCGGTTGATTCAGCTATGCCCTCTATTAAACCGACAACAGCCACTGGCGCGCCCAAGACACTCGTGAGAAAAATCGGAACGATGGGATAAATCATCTCCGAGGCCATATCATTAAAAAAGCTCACTAGTCCCAAAACAAAAACATTTTTAGAAATACCAAGTTTATTTTTCATAAAGTTTATTTCATTAAATCATCAAGACCAATCCCCAAACCTTTGGCTATCTTCATAACCGTTTGAATAGAGGGCTTGGTGATAACATTTGTTTCAATTTTGGTCAGCGTTGTATAGGGAAGATCAGATTTTCTCGCCAATTCGTCCTGCGTCAATCCTTGCTTATTGCGAAGCTGTTTTATCTTATCCCCAATTGTTTCGTTATTGTTTTGACTTTTCATAGTTTTCTAAGTATGATAGTATTAGTATGGGTGCTTATCTAACCTTGCATAAATATGATAACAAATAAAATGAAAACAGTCCAATTAAAAATGGGGGAAGCCCGCTTTTGGCCAGCCCCGCAGTAGCGGGGCAAAGATAAAAAATTCCAATTTGCGCTTAAAATCGGCTGGCGAGCCCTCGCAGAGGGCGAGCCAACAAAGACATTTCCCAATTGGCGGTGTGTTTTAGTTAAAATCCGAACCTATTTTAGAGAAAATCCGGGAGACTTCTGATTCGCTGGCTCGCCGCAGGCGAGCCAGCGAAAGTCCTGCTTCGCAGGACAGCCAAAGGCCGTAAAAAATATCCAAAGAAACGGGACGGCGAAAATTTTTAAAGAGAATATACATTATACTTTTTAATAATAGAACCATTGACAAATTTAATATCTGGGTATATAATATTGATATAATTACTGTTTGTTCTTTCCAATACAAAAATACTTGCAAAAAGGCAGTCGTAGCCAAAAGATACTGATGTTCTTCGGTGTTTTCTGGCTATGACTGCCCTGACGGCGGTTTAGCCCCATAACCTCGGGAAGAGGAAAAATTTTCGGCAAAAAGCCGAAGAAAGGAGAAGGTAAAATGAAGTATGGTGAACTAAATCTTGGGCAGGTGGAGGCTGTGGTCAACAAGCTGGGTGGGATGGAAGGCGTTAAACGCTTTCTGTCCTGTGAAACGGTAATCCAGGTAGCGGAGCATAAGTTCAAAACCTGGAAGACCATCAAACTCGGCACCGGCCTCAAGACCGCTGATGACTTCCGCAAAACCCTAAAGGATAACGGATTCAATATCAGCGGCTGGGCCAATGACATTCTCAGGAAACCCGTTTTCACAGTGGCCGCCGAGGAAACCGAGGTGGAATTGGTCAAAGTTACGGTCGCCGAACTCGGCTTCAAGAGGGGTGCCCGGCACGACCAGACTTATGAACGTGCCAAAGAGCTCGGTTTAGAGCTCTGCCCGCCTGAAGTCGGCCCTCAATTGCGCCTGCAATACCAGGACCAGCCAAACGGCGAGCGGATTCTCGTTGCTATGGAGCCTATTATTGTTTCTGACGGCGACCCGGACGTCTTCAGCGTGGAGCGCTATGTTTCTGGGCTGTGGCTCGACGGCCGCTGCTGGGGCCGTTCTCACGGCTTCTGGCGTCCTGGCGGCCGGTGGGTCTTCTGCCGCCCTCGCAAGTAATCTTCGTCCAACCCTTGGACCATTGGAAACTTGGTTCCTGTGGAAACTTGGTTCCCTGGTCCTTTGGACAAAAAAGCCCTCTCTTGCTGAGCGTATCGCAATGCGATGGAGGGCTTTTATCTTTCGGTAAAATGAATTATATTAAAATCGGATAATAGGCGAATCTGCCTGCGGTTACGGCTTCAGGCGGCCGAACTCCGGAATTATTGCAATGCAGAATTTCGGCGGCTACGGCTTCCGAGAGAGTCATCAATAATTCCCAAAAATGAAGATACTTGGTATAAGGCGTTAAGGTATTTTAGATGCCGAATAAGATACAGCCCCGAGAGCATTCAAGGGGCAGTGGAAAGGACGGCGCTTTATACATTATTGATTCTGACGGCAACCCGAACGTCTTCAACGTGGAGCGCAATGATTCTGAGTTGTGGCTCAACAGCAACTGGAGCCATCCTGACAACTTCTGGAATCCTGACAACCAGTGGGTCTTCTGCCGCCCTCGCCATTCTCTTCATTTTCCTATTTAATAGACCTTATCCATCCCCCGAGCATTTTGCCGATTTCATCCAGTTTTTCAGAAAGCAGAATGTATTTTTTATTATCTAGTGATTTTATATCCCAAGATTCCTTTTCCTGCCGTATTGGTAAAGGAACTCACAAAGCACTGAATAGGTTTCGTTCGACCGCTTTAAAAGTCAGTAAAAATAACACCAGAACCTGCTGGATATTGAAATGCGACATTAAAAAATTCTTTGCCAGTATTGACCACGATATTTTAATAAGTATTCTGCGGAAATACATATCAGATGAGGGCGTTTTATGGCTTCTGGGGGCAGTGATAAGCAGTTTTCCGGGTTTCGGTCGAGAAACAGGACTGCCTCTCGGCAATCTCACTTCCCAGCTTTTTGTGAATATCTATATGAACGAGTTTGACCAATTCGTAAAGCACAGACTGAAAGCAAAATACTACATCAGATATGCCGATGATTTTGTTTTGCTGTCAGAAGATAGAAACTGGCTGGAGGCGCAAATTCCAGCCATCAATAATTTTCTCCAGAAAGAACTAAAGCTTATCCTCCATCCTCAAAAAGTTTCCATTAAAACGCTTTCTTCGGGAGTTGATTTTCTCGGCTGGGTGAATTTCCCGGACCACAAGGTGCTTCGCGCCACTACAAGGAGACGGATGAAGAAAAAAATACGGACAGCCTCCGAAATAGAAACAGTCAATTCGTATCTGGGCCTTTTGAGCCACGGAAACACACATAAACTTCGAAAAGAAGTTTTAGACCTTTTCGAACAGGGAAGAAGACGAGAAGAAAGTGATTTCAATTGAGTGTTAATGTTTTTACCTTTTGGAACACCCAGACCTTTAAATTTCGGAAAAATTTTGGTAAGATTATGACGGTGGTTAAAAATTTTCGTCGTCCCTTTTCTTTGGATATTTTTTACGGCCTTTGGCTGTCCTGCGAAGCAGGACTTTCGCTGGCTCGCCTGCGGCGAGCCAGCGAATCAGAAGTCTCCCGGATTTTCTCTAAAATAGGTTCGGATTTTAACCAAAACACACCGCCAATTTATACAC
>Ga0210051_1007507_pt1 | contig 10152 bp, 11 predicted proteins | sample CryGey092014_all_FD_185464 | JGI IMG/M metagenome (GOLD analysis project Ga0210051, IMG submission 185464) | Groundwater microbial communities from aquifer - Crystal Geyser CG23_combo_of_CG06-09_8/20/14_all (SPAdes) (version 2) | ecosystem: Environmental > Aquatic > Deep subsurface > Groundwater...
CACAAAACACTCCTTTGTCCTCGGTTATCTGTCCTCTGTCCTCGGTTATCTGTCCTCTGTCCTCGGTTATCTGTCCTCTGTCCTCGGTTATCTGTCCTCTGTCCTCGGTTATCTGTCCTCTGTCCTCGGTACCCAGCAATCGTATTGCCAAATTACGTCCCTCAGTATATTTCCCCGACACCGTTCCCGCCACTCTAAACCACATCCCCATACAATTTTCCGACGTTACTTCTACCCCTTTTACAAAAACTCTTGAGTTTTCATTGTTTAAATCAAAAGTTAAATCCCTATATAGTGCCCTATTTACCTCTATTCCTAGTTCCTTTGCCTCATTTTCCAACCTATCAACTTCAAATTGTGATTGCTTCAGCGACATTGTAAAAGTAATAATTTGCTTATTCATATTTATTTTAAAATTGTAAATTTATTTTTAAAAATTGATTAAAAATTAAAAATTTTAAATTAAAAATTATTTTTTTGTGATTGTTTCAACGACATCGTAAAAGTGACTATTTGTTTTTTCATTTTTTTATACTATTAATAATACATATTAAATTTAAATTGATTTTTCAGCACGGAGCGAACGCGAGGTCTTCCGAGCCCGAAGGTAGCGAGTACTGCAAAAATTAATTTAAATTTAATCATTTTTTAAAGATACTAAAAACTTAACAATTTCTTCCGGTACATTTATCCCCGTCGCTTGCATAAAACCCTTAAACTGTGGTCCCTTATTCACCTCCAAAACCACATAATCCTTCGGATCATCACTCATCTTCTCTTTTTCTAAATTGTTTTTTAATTCGTAATTCGTAATTCGTAATTTTGAATTATTTTTCACCATCACATCCACTCCCGCCACCGCCAAGCCACACACTTCTGCCGCCCGTACTGCCAAATCCAAAATATTTTGAGGCAAAGTTGCCAGCTCCACCTTCCCCCCTACACTATAATTATTTTTAAACTCTTCCAAACTTTGTGATGATCTCTTCATCACCCCCAACACTTTTTTACCCAAAACCAGTACCCGATAATCCCCATTGTTAGGTATAAACTCTTGCAACATATATCTTTTCCCCTCTTCCGTTTCCGATTTTCGTAACTCTCGTACCAGCTTTTCCATTTCCTCCAAATTATCAGCCTTAAACACCCTCGTCCCCCTATCCCCACCACTCCCTTTTATTATTATTGGAAATTGAAAATTGTTAATTGAAAATTGTTTCATTGTTTCGTATAGAAACCAAAGGCTTCCATAAACCGTTTTAGGCACCTCAATTCCTGACCGTTTTAAGGTCAACATTTGATACGCCTTACACGCCATACTCGGTTTTCCACTTAAAACAATTGGATCAACAATTATTGGTTTTTTCCCTAATTCGTAATTCGTAATTTTTAATTGATAATTGATTAAGTCCACTTCTTCCCAATGTTTCCCCGTGGTTCTAAAAAACAGTACATCATATTCATTTACATCTACCCCGTCATTTTTTTTGTTATTTGTTATTTGAAATTTGGTATTTGTTTGGAAATTGTTTGTTGATATTTGGAACTTACGAAGTCTTACTTTTAATGTTTCTGTATCAAAAAATACCCGATTATACGACACCAAATCAAGACGAACCCCCAATTTTTTCGCCGCTTTTTTAATCAACACCAAATGTCTACTTATCTTCCCTCCAAAAAAAAGAGCAATCTTTGTTTCTTTATTCTTCATTTGTTTATTAAAAAATTAGAAATTGATTAAAAATTAAAAATTTTAAATTAAAAATTATTTTTTATCTTCCCTCCAAAAAAAAGAGCTATTTTAGTTTGTTTTTTCATATTATTTTATTAATAATTTCTTCTCCCCTCTTGTCAAAGAGGGGTCGGGGGAGATTGAATACCTTGCCGAAATTAAAAACCCCTCTAAATCTTTTCTCCCCAACAAAAACTTTGTCCTCAATTTTCCCCTATCCGCCACATTCACCGCCGTCATCACCCTTTTCCCTTGTAACCAAAAAGTCACTCCCACCACAGGTCTATCCTTATGTTTCCCCAAGCTCGATTTATAATGCCGATAATACAACACCCTCCCACTTTGCAATAATCCTAGTTTTTCCGCCAAATTTCTATCAATTGACGATCTAAACGCTCCCGTATCTACTTTTGCCCGTACTTCCACCACTCGGTGTTTTCCCTGTTTAATAACCACACTTCTTTGCATTGCCGGATTAAAACCCTTGGGTATTTTAACCAAAATAGTCTCCAACGGCGCAATTGTTTTGACTTTTTGTCTAGCTTCCACCTTTTCCGCAAAATTTTCCCCAAACAAATATCGTGATACTGCGATTGCTTGATCCGTACTTTTTATATTAATATCTTCCACCTTTTCCATTCGCCGTCTTAACCCCGCTTTATTGCAAATCTGAATCGACAAACCAGGTCTAGCATTAACCTCCAAGACCATTGGCCCCTTATCTTTATCCAATACCACATCCACCCCCAAAAAACCCAATCCAGAAATTGCCCCCTGACATTTTACCGCAGTTTCCAATATTTCCCTCCAAAACGGTATCTTTATTCCATTCACTTTTATTTCCTTCTTTTTACCAAAATCATATATTTTTTTAATCTCCTCACTTTTTCCCACAATTCCAAAAGTGGTAATTCCTGTTGCCAAATCAATCCCCAATCCATATGCCCCTTGTTGCAAATTTGCCTTACCTCCCGATTGAAGAGTGGGTATCCTAAACATCGCCATCACTGGCACTTTATTGTAGACAATTACCCGAACATCAGGGGTTCCCGCCTTGGTCAAATTCAAAAACATTGGGTGAATTTTAATTCTTTCCTCCACCAACACACTATCTGTTGCTCCATGCATTGAAAATTTCCCTGCCAAAATTTCCATACAATGCCCCGTCAATTCCTCCGTTGTTATTTGTCCCCCATCCATTAATTGGAAATTGGAAATTGGAAATTGGAAATTTTTTAATCGTTTCCTAACGATAAGTATCCCTTCACCCCCGTAACCTGACACTGGTTTTACTACAAAATTCCCCTCCAATTTTCTCCAGTCAAAGCCCAACAGTTGTCTCCCATTTCTAAATCTCGCTATCAATTTTGGCACCCCCACCCGGTTCTTATCCAATACTCTTTTTGTTCGATATTTACTATCTGCAATTCCTCTCCCTTCCGCCGAATTTTTCCGCAAATATACCCCATTTCTCTCATTTTTGGTGAGAAATTGTTTATATTGTTTCAGATTTATTCCAAACATAATATTATTTATTTAATTTCCAAAAAACAAATCTACAATTTCCAAACAAATCACAACCAACAAATAACAAATACCAAAAATATTTGGAAATTTTGGATTTGGAACTTGTTTGGAAATTGTAGATTTGGAAATTGTTTTTTAAGCATCTTATTTTCTCCGTATCGCATTTTTAAATCTTTTTATTTCTGTTAACCGTATTCCTTTATAATTTCCCACCATTATATTTACTACCACCACTATTAATATAGTCACCATCGGATTATCCAAAACCATTTTTTGTATCCCCCGGGCATTCAATATAATTGCCCCAACCATAGCCAAGACAAGCGTTCCCACTGTCAAAGAAATCGCTTCCTTTTTACTTTTCGCCAATTGTGTTCTCACAAATTCTTCGGCTAGTAATATCATAAACAATACCGAATATACCGATATATCTTTCAAAAAATTCATCAATCCAATTACCACCACCGATATCATCATCAACCCCATCGACCTCGCTGGCCAAAAATGTAATTTTAATTTTTTTAAAATTAAATTGCTTAGTATCGATATTCCCAATATTGAGGCAAAAAGTATCAGCCCCCCCACCACTCCCGTACTCATCATCACTACTGCCATCATCGTTGGCATAAAAATTCCATAACCCGAAATTCCCAGCACATAATGCATCACCGACACCAACGTTGCCACCAATGGCAACAATAACAATAAAGCCACTGTTTCGCTTGATACTCCGCTCACCAAACCGCTACTGGCCAACACTGGAGTTGCCCCGAAACTAAGGCAAAATATTATCAATAACCACACGGCAATATGGGCAGTTGCGTTTTTCATTGTGGCGTATTATAGCACCTTAGGGATATAATCAAACTAGTGATTACACTACTCGTCAATATCGGTCCTGGTTTGGGTTCAAACATCTCCACAAATTACCCAAACATCGGTAGTTTAGTTGCCATCATCCTCAAAAATGGTTTAACTATTGCCGGAGTTATTCTTTTGGCATTAATTCTCTTTGGTGGAGTTTCCTATATTATGGCCGCCGGTGAAGCAGATCAAAAAAAGTTAGCTGCTGCCACGGCCACTCTAACCTCAGCCCTCATCGGCTTCTTGGTTATTTTTGCTTCTTACTTTATAATTCAAATAATCCAAGTTATTACCGGACTTAAAATTTTATAACCATATGCTAGGCATACTCGGAAATATTACAAATCCCACCGCTTACGCTAGTTCCAACGGTGAAGGTTTATTTATGTTTATCAGCAATCTCTTCAAATTCGCCGGGGTTATTGCCGGTATTGTTCTAATATTTCGTCTCATCACCGCCGGTTATACCTATCTTACCGCCCAAGGTGATCCCAAAAAGTTCCAACAAGCAGGCGACACCATTACCCAAAGTGTTATGGGGTTGGTCGTTGTCGCCGGTGCTTTTATTATTGCCGGTCTAGTCGCTCGTTTTACTGGTATTAATATATTAAATCCCACTATTTATGGCCCCTAACCAACTCCTTGCCGCCAATCAAACGTATCAACTCACCGGTCCGGGGATTCCAGTCACCAATGCCACCACTCAGTTTGAAACCTATGCCGGCCAGCTAGTCGGTGCCCTAACTATTGTCGCAGTACTATTTTTTGTTGCCCAAATTATCTTTGCCGGTTATGCCTTTATCAGTTCTCAGGGCGATGAAAAAGCTATGAAAACCACCCGCAAGCGCCTAACCGAAGCTGTCTTAGGCCTTACTGTCGTTGTAATTGCCGTCGGCCTAGGTTCACTTTTAGCCATGCTTTTGGGCATTCCCAATGTTTTAGATATAAATAGCATGTTTGTTAAAATGGGTTTATAAATATGAAAAAAAATATTTTATTTGTAATTTTGTTTTTTGTAACTTGTTTGGAAATTGTTTCTTGGAAATTGTTATTTGCCAGACCTGTCCTGGCTGTTATTTGCAACCCAGTATTAAAAAATTGTGTTTCCTCAACCAATCCCACCCAATACACCAACAATGTACTTTCTGCCGTAGTTTCCTTATTTTTTATTGTTGGCATCATTTACTTTTTTTGGCATCTTATTTTCGCCGGTTATCATTTAATTGGGTCTGATGGTGATCCCAAAAAGTTTGAAACTGCCAAAAACGAACTAACCTATTCTGTTTTAGGTTTGATAGTCATCTTTTCCATCTTTGCCATTCTCAAATTTGTTGGAGTAGTTCTTGGTATCCAAGGTCTCAAATCCTTATCCATTAAATGGCCTACACTATAATTATTTATTTATATCTGTTAAAATTATTTATATCTGTTAAAATAATTTAATATGACAAACATAATATCTGCCCTATCAGCCAAGTTGGTTCCCGCCGTTTATGCCCAAAGTGGCAAAATCGTTCTCACCCCAGGTACAGCCGATTTTGACCCTCTTACTCGCATGACTGTCGGTGGTATCGTTTCTGGTGCCATTTCTCTGGCCATGTTAGCCGTTGCTCTTATCTTTTTCTTCATTCTCATCGCCGGTGGTCTGCGCTGGGTAATGTCAGAGGGTGATCAAAAAGCCGTCGAAGCCGCCCGTGGCCAAATTACCAATGCTCTTATTGGTTTAGCCATCGTCTTTGCTGCTTTTGCCATTATGAAATTAATCGAAATCGTCTTTGGTATTTCTCTTTTAAATGGCATCACCATCCCCACTTTCAACAAATAAAAACGTCATTGCAAAAAATTTTTCTTAAAATTTTGTGGCAATCTCGTTGGAATTTATTCAGCCAAATTATTGCTATAATATTTTATGTCCAAATTCTTCATAACTTTCCTTTTTCTGTTATCGGTTATCTGTGCTCAGTTATCAATAACTTCCCCCGTTTATGCCCAAGGAACCAAATGGTCTAGTGCCTGTGTTTCCACGGTAGATTCCACTGTCCCCACCATCCAAGGTTTCGAATGTCTTTTTGCCAATATTTTAAAAGTCGTCGTCACTGTTGCTGGATTGGCTTTTGTCATTATGTTTATCGTTGGTGGTTTCCAATATATGCGATCAGGAGGTGACCCCAAGGCGGCCGCTGCCGCCTCATCCACCCTAACCTACGCCATTATCGGTCTCGTTGGCGCCATTGTTTCTTGGTTAATTTTATTATTTATCAAAGATTTCACCGGCATCGACGTTACCCAATTTCAAATTCCCAAATAAATAATGAAAAAAATTTTTTATTTCCTTCTTTCTCTGTGCTCTGTGCTCAGTTATCAGTTATCAGTTATCACTCCCATTTTTGCCCTTTCCTGGCAAGACTATTTTCCCCCCATTAAATTGGACGAAAGTAAACGCCAACCCCCCGATACCGCCATCGCTCCCGAAGTTGTCGGTGGTCTCGACGCCTACTCAAATCTATTAGGTCATCAGGTCAAATGTATTAAAAAGGTCAAGCTTGTCCGATTCTGGGAACCAAAAACCGCCAACACTGGTACCACCGACAGTAGTGGCAATCCCATCAAAGAATTCGTTGCTCAAGACGCCCGCGATCTTGAGGATCAAGACGAACTTCAAAATTTGTCCAACAATGGCTTGCGAAACTTTCAGTCATTATTTGCCAAAGGTGAGGTCAAAAGTGACGTCGAATCAACCCGGGATAGCTTCAAAGATATGAATATTTCCGGAATGGGGGCTTTTACCCGCATGAATTCTATTAACAATTTAGACGTCGAAAGGAGTCGTTATCTTATGGATGTTGTCGAATCGCTCAACACGACTGACCCCGAGGATGTCGTTGCCCAAGATGTTCAAATTGCCTGGGATTGCAATGGTACCGTTACTGAATTGTCCCAAAAACCCAAAAAATGCCGCCCAATTACCGTTTCTGAATTACTCTACGGTCTCCGAGACCTTCCCCTCTATTTTACCGACGACTACGCCCTCCCCCCCACCACTTTTCCCCAAGATACTATTGATTTTATCAGTGGTTACTACCCCAATGGCTACCAACAAAGGTTCAATTCAACTTTCACGCAACTCCCCCTCGAAACCTATTTATCAATGTACTACCAGCTCAATGCCCCCAAAGGCAATGTCGACAACAAAATTAAAATCACCAATTTTGATTGTTACGTCAATGGCAAGCCCGATTGTCCCGTAGTTACCGGTGTCCAGCGTAATCTTCCCGCCGCCGTTGCTCTCGCTGCCCCCCAATCCAAAACTTTTAATCAAGTCGCTTCTATCAACGCCCCACCTCTCCCCAACAGTTCCGACGAAGAATATTGCACCGATTTTGCCGAAAATGACATCGTCGGCATCGACAAACCTCCTGTTTCTACCATTATGCTTTGGGTTCACGGCCTGTTCAAACACCTCGCCCCTGGTGAAAGTTATCGTCATGAGGAGGGTATTGAACTAGTTGTTCGCAATGATGTAGGTCTGGCTCGAGGTTCCCGCGATGTTGAAAAAAGTCTGCTTCAATTAATTCCCGCCGAAAATAGCGCCAAAAACGATTATCTTAACAAAACTTTTACCAGTGCTACCGATTCCAATGCCAAATATGGCATTATCGACCCTCTCAATCGTGGTAGCAAAATTTACGAAGGTTCTTATATCAATTTCCTCCGCCCCGCCTCCTGGCAAAAACCATAAACATTAATGTTAAAATAATTCAATGCCTTTCAAAAAACTCGTTATTATCAGTGCTCGATTATCAGTCCTCGGTACTCTGTTATCAGTCCTCGGTACTCTGTTATCATTCCCCATTTTCGCCCAAGCCCCCAGCCCCACCGCCACCACCAATCAATTTTTAAAACTCCAAAATGCCGCCAAACCCGGCCAAACCACTCTCGAACGCTGGTCCGAAGACTCAATTAACGGCAGTAGTTTATATCTTCTTCGAGGTGCAATTGGCGAGGTCCCCGAAGAATTTTTTACTCAACTAGAACAGGTACGAGCTACCGGTAAAGGTAAATTACCCAAACTGGCTGTTGGTGGCGCTCTTGGTAATGGCACCCGAATGGTTGCTGCCTTATTTACCCCCCCCGCCTCAGGTATCCAATATATTGCCAGTACTTGGGACAATGTTTTAGGTAAGCCCGCTTATGCCCAAGGTTACGGTTTCAAGGGTCTTCAATTTTTATTGCCCCTCTGGAAAGCTTTTCGCAATATGGTTTATGTTGTTTCCACCCTCATTTTTGTCGCCATTGGTTTAATGATTATTCTTCGGGTCAAAGTTTCTCCCCAGGCTGTTGTCACCATTCAATCTGCCATTCCTGCCGTTATTACAACTCTAATTTTAGTTACTTTTTCCTACGCCATCGCCGGTCTCATGATTGACGTTGGCAATATTATTTCAGGAGTAGTCATATCATTAATTTTTAATTCCCAAAACGTCAATATCAACGACAATATTATCAACACTGGCAAATGGTTTAGCGCCGCCAGTGGTTTTCCCATAATCAGCGACATTTTTCAAATGGTTCAAGGCTGGTTTGATGCATGGCGCAAACCATTCAATCTTTCTCGCCTTGTCAATCCCGATATGGATACTCTTAAATTATTATCATTTATGGTCGCTCCCCATTGGTGGTCATTATTATTATTAGGTGGTATGGTTGGTAGTACTATTACTGGTATTTTTCTTGGTAGTATTTGTAATTATGGTGGCGGACTTATTGACACAGTCTGTACCTATGGTGGAAACATTATAGGTGGTGCACTTGGCGGATTCTTAGGCGCAGTTCTCTTGCCCTTAGTTTTTGGAATAATTGTCGGCATTTGGCTTATCAAGCTCTATTTTGGACTCATCAAAACTTATGTCAATATTATTTTTAAAATTATCACTGGACCCCTCGAAATTGCTATGGGTGCCTTTCCCAATTCCAAAGTTGGCTTCAGTTCCTGGCTTCTCAATCTCTTTGCTAACATTATGGTTTTTCCCATAATTACCATATTTCTCGTCATACTCACCGTTATTGAAGACGCCATTATGACAGGCGATACCATTTGGGCACCGGGTCTAATTTGGTCAACCAACACACTATACGCCCCCATTCTCTCCGCCGCCATCGGTATGGCCGGTCTTGCTTTACTTTCCAAGCTCCCCGACCTCATCCCCCAGTACATCTTCATGATCAAACCCTCCCCCTTCGGCCAAGCCATTGGACAAAATCTAGAATCTAGTACTAAATTTATAGCTAGTCGAGTTGGGGATTTAACTGGTCCAGAGACAGGAATCGGCAAAGAAATCGACTCTTGGACAGCCGGCGCAGGATCAACACTAATCACTAACACACTCAAAGGAAAATAGGATTTATTTTTGACCCTTTTTTACACTTAAACCAAACATTAATCTCGAACCATAATGAAGAACTTCTCTATTTGCTATAACGGTACTCCAAAAACTATCTAGACCATAAAATTTTTTAATATGTGCCATTTCAGAACCTGATAAAACAAGTCCTTCAAATATCTGATTTCCGATTGATCTATAATTTGTAATAAATTTATTATTAGGTTCCGCTATTCTTAAATAATGACCTTTAGTTGGGTATATATTTGTTGATGCTCCAATAGTGGCACACATAACTTCTGTTGTAAGTATTGAAACCCCATTTCCTCTTAACGCTTTAATTGCATTACGCAAAGTAGGCATCCACTGCGAAACTTGATCCTCCACTGTCATCATCTTATTTGTTTGTAAGGGTGCTTTTTGAGTCAAATAATTCATTATGTCACAGGCCGGTACCAAAGAGTTCTTTCTCCAACCAAAAAATATTCCACTATATTTCGAAGATTTATCAAGTGGAACACCATTATAAATTTTATCAGCCCAAGACACATCTCCATCTGTATTCACATCCCAAAAAGATCCACATAATAATTTAGGGACAACTTTTAAACTTCTCAACAAATCCATAGCTTGTGTATCCGTTTCACT
>Ga0210051_1007508_pt1 | contig 10149 bp, 7 predicted proteins | sample CryGey092014_all_FD_185464 | JGI IMG/M metagenome (GOLD analysis project Ga0210051, IMG submission 185464) | Groundwater microbial communities from aquifer - Crystal Geyser CG23_combo_of_CG06-09_8/20/14_all (SPAdes) (version 2) | ecosystem: Environmental > Aquatic > Deep subsurface > Groundwater ...
ATTGCATTGAAGAAAGAGGAAATGCATTTGCTGGACTATAAAATTGTATTTCGCCGCCAATAAACATATTTTTTTATCGTTAGGCGATGAGAGATGTGCGATGGGCGCATTCACTACGCACATCGCCTAACGCTTACCACCCATCTATTCTTATTATCGGCAATTTTTTGGAAATGTTGCTAAATATTATGGTTTTTTAAAGAAAAGAGTTTTCTTATCTCTTCAAGTTGAATGACGAGTAAAACTTAAATTATTTTCTTGACAATTGCTATAACATGTTGTTTTTGAAAAGTAATTTATTTTATTATTTCTTCTACTTGATTGTGGTCTTAAAAAAAACTATAATCAATAAAGAAGTAAACAAAAACAAAGGGGTATAAATTGAAGAAAGCAATTGAAGTGACTATGACGGGTCAGAAATTCATGATTAAAAGTGATTCTGATGAAGAATATGTCGCAAAGGTTGCTGCCTTTGTAGATAAAAAGGTTAATGAAGTATTAAAGGGGACAAAATCTGTTGTATCTGTTCAGGTGGCTTTATTAGGAGCAATGAATATTGCTGATGAATACTTTAGATTTCAAGATGATAGAGAGAAAAAGTTGAATCAGGTTGAGAAGAAAATAAAGGATATAATTGAAGTAGTTGATACTCAGGTTTAAGTTCTTTGAAATAGATTTTTTCAAAGTTTAAATGGCAATATTTAAGTAAAGTTTCCCCTGCAGGGTTTGTGATTGGGTATTTAGTATCTTTTTGAACCGATACTAAAAAATTGGAGATTGTCACTTATCGTGGTGAGCATACCTTGTTCGATTTATTGGATAAGGAAGCCTTAAGCGGTAAAATGATTTCCACCTGTCTTAAGACGGGTTCAAAAAGTGATAATACCACACGGCTCAGGCGGGGGGTTTTTTTTGCATTCAACTATTTATCTTGCTTGAATTTTTTTTTTATATATTGTACAAAAATTAAGAGAACAAAGTTTTGATGCTTGAATTACTTATGTAAGAAGTTCGCAAAGGGAAAAATAGGCTATAATCCTACTAAAGTAGGATCTTTAATGTTTGTAAAAAATATTATGCTGAAAAAAATATCTCTGTGTAATTTATGGGTTATTCTAAGTTGTAGAAATATATTGGTATAATTGATCTAATCAAAGCCTATCAATTTTCCCCGTACTTTTTTAGTTAAGTTCCAAGCATTAAATATCATTTAAATGTGTTTAAGTGGGGTCTAATATGGAGTCTAAACTTCAGATTTATAACCGAATGATGTCTACCCTTCATGAATTAAAAACCGAATTTATAAATGAAGCAAGTTTGGCAATCCAAAAAAGGGTTTTGCTGATGGAGGAATTTAGGACATCAATAAAAATTGGTCTATATTGCCCGTATGGTAATGAAGTAATGACCGACATGTTATTTACTGAAAGTGATAAGCATCGCAGAGAATTATACTATCCAGCTAAGAGTCAGGATAAGGATGAATTATCTTTTTATAGGATTATAAACTTAGAACATATTATTCCCACAAAATGTGGAATCAAGATAACCGGTGAAATAATAAGAAGGTTAAGGGATGAAAATGAGCTGGATGTTTTATTGGTGCCGGGAATTGCTTTTGATCTTCATGGAGCAAGGCTTGGAGAAGATGAAACATTGTATAATACGGTTCTGGATGATTTTAGAGGAACAAGAATCGCTTTAGCATATGATTTTCAGATTGTATCTGAGTTGCCGGTTGTTCTTAGAAAAAAGAGAGTTGATCTGGTAGTCACAGAAAAAAGGATAATAAAATCTATTTAAGTTATTTAAATCAAAATTAACAAAGGGAGGTGTCTGATGGCACCAGAGATTATAATTATAGCGATAGTTGCACTGGGCTTTGGATTAGGTGGTGGCTTATTAATTCGTCGTAAGATTGATAAAAAATTAATACAAGATGCAGAAGTAAAATCAAACTCCATTCTTTCAGAAGCTGAGAAGCAGGCAAAGACAATTCGCAAGGAAGCTGAACTAGAAGCAAAGGATTTGCAGCTTAGAGCTAAGAGTGAATTTGAGAGCGAGTCTTCGAGTAAACAAAAAGAATTACAAGCCACTGAAAGGCGTTTGCAGGTCAAGGAAGATAATCTTGAAAAGCGAATCAACTCAGCAATGACTAAAGAAGAGGAACTTGATAAGCAGGAACAGAGTATTAATGACCGCAAAAAGCATACTGAAGACCTTGAAAAAAGGCATATGGAGCTTGTTTCTGAGGCAAGAAAGAAGTTAGAGAAGATTTCAGGAATATCTTCTGAAGATGCAAAACAGCAACTCAAAGAATCTTTATGCGATGAGGCTAAACAAGAAGCTGCTAAAACAATTAAGCAAGTTGAAGATCAGGCCAAAGAAGAAGGAAAGAAAAAAGCTCAGTACATAATAAGCTTGGCAATAGAAAGAATGGCATCAGATTATACAGCTGAAAGATCAATATCAGTTGTTCCACTTCCAAATGATGAAATGAAGGGAAGGATAATTGGAAGAGAAGGCAGGAATATCCGTGCTCTTGAAGCAGCAACCGGCATAGATTTTGTCATAGATGACACCCCTGAAGCAGTTGTCCTTTCTGGTTTTAATCCAATACGCAGAGAGATTGCAAAAGTTGCGTTGCAGAATTTAATTGCTGATGGCCGTATTCATCCTACAAGAATTGAAGAGATGGTGGCTAAAGTAACTAAAGAAATTGATGCAACTATCAAGGAAACAGGAGAAGGCACATGCATGGATATGAATATTCACAATGTGCATCCTGAGCTTATTAAGCTTTTGGGATCATTGAAATACAGATACAGTTTTGCACAGAATGTTTTGCAGCATTCAATTGAGGTTGCTTACATAGCAGGTATGATAGCATCTGAATTAGGCTTGGATGAGAAACAGGCGCGGCGTGCTGGATTGCTTCATGATTTGGGTAAAGCTACATCACATGAGGTTGAAGGCTCACATGCATTAATCGGTATGGAGCTTGCGAAAAAATATCGTGAAGATCCTGAAATTGTTCATGCAATAGGCGCTCATCATGAAGATATACGTCAGGAGACAACGCTGGATTGTATTATACATGCGGCTGATGCGATTTCAGGTTCAAGACCTGGTTCAAGGCGTGAGGTGCTTGAAACATATGTTAAGAGAATTGGAGATTTAGAAAGAATCTCAACATCATTTAAAGGAATTGAAAAAGCCTATGCAATTCAGGCTGGGCGCGAAGTTCGTGTGATGGTTGTAAATGAACAGGTTAGTGATGCAGAAGCAACTGTATTGGCAAAAGATATTGTGAAAAAAATTGAACAGGAAATGACATATCCCGGTCAGATTAAAGTTACAGTTGTAAGGGAAACAAGAGCAACAGAGTATGCAAAATAAGACCCAAGACATTAGACTTGAGCCTTTGGTTTGCAATCGTTATATTTTTAGTCTCAAGTTTCATGTCTCAGGTCTCAAGTCACAAGTTTCAGGTCTATCATATGAACATTCTTGCTTTAGGTGATATTTTTGGAAAGCCGGGACGAAGAGCTGTGGCAAAACTTTTGCCTGAAATTATTGAAAAATATTCAATCGATTATGTAATTGTAAATGGTGAAAATTCAGCAGGTGGTAAAGGTATTACGCCGGAAATAGCTGAAGAACTATTATCCCTTCCAATAGATGTATTAACCACTGGCAATCATATCTGGGAACATAAAACGCTTACTCCATATTTGTCTACTCATCCTATTTTAAGACCTATTAATATCAAAGAGCAACGTCCGGGTAAAGGATATGGAATTGCGAATGTAGCAGGATGCAGAGTGGCAGTGGTTTCTCTTCAGGGGCAAATATATATGGATAGCAAAGGTCCTGCGGTAACCAACCCATTTCATTATATGGATGCTTTTCTTCCTTTTTTGCAGGAAAAATCAGATATAATTATTGTTGATTTTCATGCAGAAGCAACTTCAGAAAAGAGAGCGCTGGGATGGTATTTAGATGGACGAATTGCTGCTTTTTTAGGGACGCATACTCATGTGCAAACTTCAGATGAAGAGATTCTGCCTCTGGGTACAGCATATATTTCTGATTTAGGAATGACAGGTCCCCATTATTCCGTGATAGGTCTTGATAAAGACATTGCTATTAATAGATTTCTTACCGGAGAAAAGAAAAGTTTTAAAGTTGCAAAAGATGGAGTAAGAGTTGAGGGGGTTGTTATGAAAATAAATGACAGTTCTGGAAAAGCAGAAACTATAGAGAGAATTAGATTGTATTTCACAGAGCAATAATTTTTTAAAAAAGTAATTTAAGAGGTAAAAATGGATATTGGAAAACAACTGGAAATTATAAAAAGAGGTGTTGTTGAGCTTATATCTGAAAAAGAGCTTGTTGATAAGCTGAAAAACAAAAAAAAACTCATTATTAAACTTGGTTTGGATCCAACATCTCCTGATATTCATCTTGGTCATACTGTTGTGATGAATAAGCTTCGCCAGTTTCAAGATTTTGGGCACGAGGTTTGTTTAATTATCGGAGATTATACTGCTCGTATAGGAGATCCATCAGGAAGATCTGCAACAAGACCAGCTTTAACAGAAAATGAAATAAAATGGAATGCTGCTACATATACTGAACAAGCATTTAAGGTGCTTGATGAATCTAAGACTAAAATCATGTTCAATTCGCAATGGCTGGGGGTTATGTCAGGGATAGATATAATAAAGCTTGCTGCGAAATATAATGTTGCAAGAATGTTGGAACGGGATGACTTTGAAAAAAGATATAAATCAGGCGAATCCATTAGAATCCATGAGTTTTTATATCCATTACTGCAAGGGCAGGATTCTGTGGAGCTTAAAGCTGACATTGAAATAGGTGGCACAGATCAAAAATTCAATTTGCTGGTTGGGAGAGACCTTCAAAGAGAGGTGGGGATTGATCCTCAAGTGATACTTACAATGCCATTGTTAGTGGGTACTGATGGAATTAAAAAGATGAGCAAGAGTTATGATAATTATATTGGGATATCAGAATCTCCTGAAGAGATCTTTGGAAAGATTATGTCGATTTCAGATGAGATGATGTGGAATTATTACGAGTTGCTCAGTTGGTTGAGTATAGAGCAGATAGCTGAAATTAAAAAACATGTTGCTGATGAGAAACTGCATCCCAAAAAAGCAAAAGAGAAGCTTGGTTTAGAGATCGTAGCGCGGTTTTACACAAATGATGATGCTGATCGTGCAAAGGAACATTTTGATAAGGTGATTGTAAATAAACAACAGCCAGATGTAGTTGAGGAGTTTGTTGTTGATGCTTCAGACAAGACACAATTTCTTTTGGTTGATGTGATTGCCCAAACAAAAGTGGTTAAAAGTAAATCTGAGATCAAGCGCATGATTCAGCAGGGCGGTGTTTCTGTGAATTCAAATCGGATAACTGATATTTATGCTTCCATATCAACCAAAGATGTTTATGATATTAAGATTGGTAAACGAAAGTTTGTGAGAATTAGATTTAAATAAGGATCTTGCTGGCAAGCTCCTTATGACCAACTTACAATCAAACATGCAATAGAAAATCCCATATCCCTGCCAATTTCATCTTGATATAGTAACAGGAGCAAATGGTGCTCCTAAAGATTAAACAGCTATACTCCTTCATTTAGATTGCTAATAGCAGCTGTGCTACCGCTGATTGCTAATACATATCCAAAAAGATTGTATGGTGCGCTTGGTGTTGGATCTTGGAAAAGAAATTGTTTTTTCCATTCATTATCTTGAAAGGTATATAGATAAACACGTCCAGAATTTGTTTTATAGTTTCCTATTAGCAGGTAATTTCCCTCAATAGCCAGTGATGAGCCAAAACCTCGATCATTATCGCAATCTGTTGGTCGTATGATACCTGTTTCATGTTCAGGCCAAGAACCATCAGCATTTCTCTTAAAGAGATATACTGAACCGACTTGCAGTTCTACTCTGGACGGACAAATCCCGAAAGTGGTGTTCTTAACTCCTGGTGAGCCAATTGCTATGAGATCATTGCTGATTGCCACTGCATAGCCAAATTTGAATAGTTGACCGGATTCACTGGGATGAAGTGTTACAGTTGGAGTTACATGCCAGCCATCAGAGGTTTTAACAAAAATATATGCTAGACCAGAACTAAAAAATCCATGATCTGAATCTGCAAAATGCGGACTGCCAACAACTATTGTATCTCCATCAATAGCTAAGGCAGAACCAAACTCAGCTGATTCTTGAGATACATCAGGGTTCAGTGTTGCGGTTGTAGTGGTTGGCCAATCAGCAACAGAGTTTTCTCTTTCTATTACATAAACCAAACCATCATGCGAGTGAGGGTTGTTTTGATAAGGTGCTGCCACAACAATGGTATTATCATCAATAGCTACTTTTTTGCCAAAAATTTCATTTGCAGCATCAGTAGGTGAGTGAACCTGTAATATTTCATTATTTGGACAAGAACCGTCAGTATTTCTTTTAAATATATACACAGCTCCGTCATTGTCTTGCTCTCCTATTCCAAAAACTTCTCCATCCCTGTCTTTGCCGGGCGCACCAACTACAATAGTATCAGAACTAATCGAAACAGACATGCCAAACATATCAAGAGGTCGCAAATCTGATTCCCAGATTCGTTGATTCTCAGAAACAGGCCACGTCCCATCAGCATTGCGAACAAAGATAGACGCACTGCATGGAAGATAAGTCTCTAATTCAGGATCACCTAAGACCAGATCAGATCTATATATATCCATACCATAACCAGGATTAACATAACCTCGAGCAGAAGAAGGCTTAATTTGTTTTAACAAAGTCCCTGCTTTTATTTCTGAAAAAGGAGTTTGGCTGGTTCCGTTGATGCTGCGAATCTTAAAATAATATTTAGATCCAAATCTTAATTCAACTGCTGGTATAGTGGCTGGTATAGTGTAAGAAGATGTTCTTATTGGTAAGGACACAGATGTATGATCACTTGAGCCGGATTTATACCATTCTAGCATATAAGTTGTATCTGATGCATATGCACTGTCTACTGCCCATGATGCAACAAGCTTATCTGAATAGCTTTTCACAGTAAGATCAGGTGGATTGCATGTTGTGCGAATAGTAATATTATCAGATTCTGCCATTGTTCTGCGGCTGGTAGTTTTAGCGCTTACTCCAATGGTGTAATCTCTCCAGCATTCCAGATTATCAAAAACATAATGCGTGCCGCTTATGTATTCTCCGTCCAATCTGGTTGCATGACCTTCTTTTCTAGATTCGTAATTAACATAATATTCATTGGCATCCGGGTAGGGAGTCCAGTTCACTGTAATTTCACGTGGGCCAGATAAAATAGCGCGCATTCCAACAACTTCTCCGTTTTGTAATCTTGCATAAGCTCCTTCGGAAAAATCGCTTTCGCCAGCTGCGTTAACTGCGGTGACTTGAAAACTGTGTTCAAATCCATGTTCCAATCCTGTCCATGTGTATATTCTTTCTGCGGTATTGGCTACAAATACGTGATGTCAACAACAACTCACTTTCTTTGCTAGTTGCAGGCAGTAGCTCCTCTGAATCAGTACAGCCTAGCATATCGAAGAGTATTTACAAAGCATCTGGGACAACATCTCTCACTGCTTTTTATGATACAAGTATAGATGTTATTAATAATAATTTTTCTACTGAAATAACTAACAATGTTTCATCCGGTGTTGCATATCTTGATGGAACCAGAGTTGGGACAACTATCTATGCTTGTTATGTAATGCTTAATGATGAGGGGGAAAATGATTCGATTGTTCTGGTAAGCAGTAAAGATGATGGTAATACTTTTACTACGCCGGTGGTATTAAGAAGCTCTGCATCACCAATTAGTTCCGATGCCTGTAACATCGAAGGGTTGCAGATGCCAGACGGTTCTGTGACAATAGGCGTGATTCTCATGGGTACAGAAAAAACTTGCGAAGGCGACGACTGTTCTATTTCAACTCAAGCGATCGTAAGTACTGATGGCGGCGCTAATTTTGGATCAGCCTTTGATATACCGATAACACTTAATACAGCAGAGCGAAACGCATTTCCTTTTTCCATTTCAAGCAGTGGTGTCATGTATGGAGCACATAGAGAAGATAGCTCCGAGGTTTTAATTGCATTTAACAGCACTGGTGTCTTATCCACGACTTCATTTGCACAAGGAACAGCGGCATCAGGTGCGTACAGCAGAGCTCTTGCCAATGGATCGAATGTAGACGTTGTTTATGAAGATGATCGATTTGAATCAGGGGGGCTTTCAAACGTTGTTGTGACTGCCTTTATTAATGATAGCGGCACGTTGACACAGGGTAATACTTTTCAGGTAACTACCAGCAGTGATTGTACATCTGATGTTACCTCCACACAAGCGTTTCTTGATCGCAATGGTGATGTGGAGATTTTTTGGTTGAATCCAGATACTTCAGAAGCAGTGTTGAGTCGTGTGGATGTCAGTGAAGATCCTACAAGCAGCTCAGCTGTTACCGATTATCTAGTCGACAGCGATTGTACAGCGGTCTCCACGCCTGGAGTGAGCTACGCAAATCACATCAACCTCTTTTATCTGAAAGGATGGAATGGTTATTTTAGGGTTGGTGCTTTTTCATCAGAAGATGTTTTAACCTTTTCAGATGCGCAATACGTAGATATTAGCGAAGTTGTTCCTGTAATGCATGGTTCCGCGGATTTTACAAGTCCGGACGGTCGGTTTTATAACCTATATAATCTTACAACAGGGAGTGTCTCGATTGCCAGATTGGTGTTAATACAATAGCAGTTTATCCCAAAAAATGCAGTTGCATTTTTTGGCAAACCCGCAAAATTGTACCATCTCTGCGTTGGAAAATAATTTTAGTCGGTCAACGTATCACTAAATACGCCTCCCTCCTAAAATTATTTTCCGCCTTGATCTGACACAATTTAGCGAGTTTGCCCAAATCGTTCAGTTTTCAACTGCACGATTTGGGTTTATAGATTTTATTATCTCTATAGTTTAACATCAGGTAATATGGCTCTTAAAAAACTGGTATTAACCAGAGGATCTTTGTAATCTTTGTGTGTTTTTCCTGCCCTGACTATTTTATACAATTCTTTGCTTGAGCAAGACAGATTTATGCAGTAATATGCCTCCACTATGGATGAGGCAATAATACCTAAACAAATTTCATCTCAAAATAAGACCTACAAAGTGCTTAAACAACTTGGCGAAGGTGGAACAAGCGTTGTTTATCTTGTCGAGGATGGCAAAAGAAAGCTGGCGTTAAAGATCTTGGGTGGAGAGGTCGATCCTACATTTAAAGAAAGATATATTGAGATCTTAAAAAATGAGTTTGAGATTTTAAGCAGACTTAAGCATCCCAATATTGCCAGTGTTTATGATTTTGAATATTGCCCAGAACTTAAAAAATATTTTTTTACAACAGAATATATTGAAGGAACTGATATTTTAACTTTTACTGAAGACGCAAGTTTTGAAATTAAAGAAGAATTGTTTGTTCAGTTTTTGAATGTGTTGGAGTATGTTCACAAAAGTGGTTTGATCCATTGCGATATTAAATGTGCCAATATATTAGTAACAATTGTAAAAAATGATCCGGTTATTAAGCTTGTGGATTTTGGTTTTGCAACAAGGCATTTGGTCGCATCAAATAATGTTGTTGGTACTTTACATTACTTAGCTCCAGAAGTTCTTCTGAAGATGGATAAAATAGATTCCAGAGTTGATATATATGCTGCTGGAATTGTTTTTTATAAGCTTCTTCATAGAAAATATCCAACAGAGTATAATACATTGGCAGATATTATTAAGTGGCATCAGAACAGACCGGAATTTTCTTATGCTACGGATCTTCCAGCATATGTTAAACAACTTATTAGTAGAATGACCGCAATCTATCCATCAGACAGGTTTACAACGCCTTCACAGATTATTGCATTTATCAATGATAGAACTGAGGGAAGATATAAAAAAATTCTATCAAAGATAGCTGGTTTGATTCCATTTGAAGGGGTTCTGGTTGGTAGAGATGATATAATAAAAAGGCTTAGTAATATTGTTGCTAAACTTAAAGAGGAAAAGAATTCTGAAAAAATTGGCATTTTA
>Ga0210051_1007509_pt1 | contig 10149 bp, 8 predicted proteins | sample CryGey092014_all_FD_185464 | JGI IMG/M metagenome (GOLD analysis project Ga0210051, IMG submission 185464) | Groundwater microbial communities from aquifer - Crystal Geyser CG23_combo_of_CG06-09_8/20/14_all (SPAdes) (version 2) | ecosystem: Environmental > Aquatic > Deep subsurface > Groundwater ...
TTTTGAAGGATAATGTATCAAATTTTTGAAGACTTTTTTATGGACTTAATTTCACTCATCATTCACTTAAAACTATTGAAACATATTTTTAAAGGATGATGGGTCAAATTTTTGGTATACAAAAAATTTGATCCATTATTCAATCAAAATAAGAAATATATTTTGAAGGATAATGTATCAAATTTTTGAAGACTTTCTTATTGAAACCATTTTCAGCTTCTATATAGTATATCTATTTATTATGTATCAAAATCATGACCGATTTCAAGCAAGAAATTAAGAAACTTCAAAAGCTCTCATGTATAGCGCTTTCTCCTGAGCAAGAACAGAAACTCTGAAAACAGCTCACCGATATCATACAATTTCTTTGACAACTCAAAGAATTAAGGATGAAGGATGAAGGATTAAGAATGAAGGACAGGTTGACTTTAAGGACTATAGCTGGAGTAAGGGAGTCCTCAGAGAGCAAGAGAATCCTGAAAAATGTGAAACATGAGATAGTAAACAATTCCATCGTCATAAAATCAGTATTATCTTAAATATAGTGAAAAGTGAATAGTGAAGAGTGAAAAGTGTATGAATTGTCTTTTTATGGGCTATTGTATGATGCAGTAGTCAGTGAATATACAATTCAATCGTTTTTTACTATTAGTTTTTCATTATTAGTTATTTAGTAGTTCCCCTTGAAATAATCGAGCGATTTTGTATGCTCACAACCAACCAAAGTTTTTTTTTGTATTAGAAAAAACTTAAATATCTGTTTTACTCTATTAATTACTATTATGGCCGAGCGAAAAGACCTGTCGCACGTGAGAAACATCGGAATCATGGCTCACATTGACGCTGGTAAGACCACTACCACGGAAAGAGTGTTGTTTTATACATGAAAGAAGCATAAAATCTGAGAAGTGCACGACGGTGCCGCAGAGATGGATTGGATGGAACAGGAAAAAGAGAGAGGAATCACCATTACCTCTGCCGCAACTACTTGTTTTTGGCATGATTGTCAGATCAATATCATCGACACCCCAGGACACGTGGATTTCACCGTTGAAGTGGAAAGATCTCTCAGAGTCCTTGACGGAGCAGTAACATTGCTCGATAGTTCTCAAGGAGTTGAACCTCAGACGGAAACCGTTCGGAGACAAGCTGATAAATACGGAGTGCCAAGGATCATATTTGCAAACAAGATGGATAAGCTCGGCGCTGATTTCTATATGTCCGTGGATTCCATCAAATCGAGGATCACCGACAAAGGAGTAGTCCTTCACCTTCCTGTAGGACAAGCCAACGAATTCAAAGCAATCGTTAGTTTGCTTACTATGAAGATGTATACCTTCGAAGGAGATAAGGGTATCGAAGTGCATGAACATGAAATACCGGCTGATATGGTCGAAAAAGCGAAAAAATACAAGGAAAAGATGCTCGATAAGATTTCCATGTTCGACGACGAATTAGCGGAAAAATTCCTTGCAGGAGAAGAACCATCTATAGAACTTATCAAAAAAGCGATCAGACATGGAACCATACATAATAATCTTTATCCTATTCTTTGCTGATCAGCGCTTGGAAACAAATGAGTGCAATTAGTACTCGATGCCGTTATTGATTTCTTACCAAATCCATTAGATAGAGGAGCGATGAAGGGGCTTGATCCCGATGACGAAACTAAAATACTAGAAAGAAAACCTAATGACAGCGAACCAGTATCAGCTATCGCGTTCAAAATCGCTACTGATCCGTTCGTAGGTACGCTTACCTTCGTGAGAGTATATTCAGGTATCATCAAATCAGGAGACGCATTGCTCAATCCGCTTACTAGACAGAAAGAAAGAGTGGGAAGGCTGCTGCTCATGCACGCAAACAAGAGAGAAGAAATTTCAGAAATACACGCAGGTCATATCTGAGCGTTCCTTGGACTCAAAGATACGAGAACGGGACACACCCTCTGTGATATCAAAAATCCTATCATCCTTGAAAAGATGACATTTCCGGCGCCGGTCATCGATATCGCTATCGAACCGAAATCAAAAGCCGATCAGGAAAGGATGGGTATTGCGCTTTCCAAGCTTGCATACGAAGATCCTTCATTCAAATACTATACTGATCCGGAAAGCAATCAGACCATCATCGCAGGAATGGGAGAGCTTCATCTGGAAATCATCGTAGATAGATTGAAAAGAGAACATAAAGTGGAAGTGAATACCGGTAAACCGCAGGTTGCGTACAGAGAAACCATTACGCATGACGCAGAAGGAGAAGGAATATTCAAGAGACAGACGGGAGGTAGAGGGCAATTCGGACACGTATTGCTCAGACTCGAAAAAAATATGGAGAAGAATTACGAATTCAAAGACGAAGTGACAGGAGGCAATATCCCGAAAGAATTCATCCCAGCGATAGATAAGGGAGCGAAAGAGACCGTAGCTCAAGGAGTATTAGCGTGATATCCTATCATCAATGTAAGAGTTGTTCCGTACGACGGATCATATCATGATGTAGATTCATCGGAAATCGCGTTCAAAATCGCTACCTATAGAGCGTTCAAAGACGCTTTTGCAAAAGCGGGTCCGGTTATCTTGGAACCGATCATGGACATAGAAGTAGTGACTCCGGAAGATTATGTAGGAGATGTGATGGGCGATCTTTCTTCAAGAAGAGGAATGATCCAATGACAAGACAAAAGAGGAAATGCAGCGGTCATCAAATGTAAGGTCCCTTTGTCTGAGATGTTCGGATACGCGACGGATTTGAGATCAAATACGCAAGGCAGAGCGCAATATTCTATGCACTTCGCGTCATACGAAAAAGTGCCTGATAATGTCGCTAAAAAAATCATCGAAGAGAGATCAGGAAAGATCAAAGCTATGGACGCTGAATAGACTTCAATTATAGATTATTACCTAAATAATTTCGAAATATAATGAGAAATTATTATGGTAATAACTATATATCCTTCAATCATAGTTGACCAACAAATAATTAAGAAGTAAAACGAAGAATTATTGTTTGGTCAACTACGTATTGTTCAATCAAAAACAGAAAACATTTTTGAAGAACAATATGAAAATAAGAAATATATTTTTGAAGGAGGATATACGAATTAATGAATTCCGGATTATAGTTTACTGCCTAAATAATTTCAAATATAATAAAAAATATATTTTCTGAAACGATATCGAAAAAAAACTCCATGGCATTTTCCATCTATAATATAAAAAGTTATTTCATGCTTTCCTGCAATAATCTTCACTGATTCTCCAGTACTAAAGCGTTGATCATGTCATCAATCTCTCAGGTCATGAAGACGGAGAGATTTGACCGTGACTGATGGATGCGGTGATCCGTAATCCTATCCTGAGGATAATTATACGTCCTGATTTTTTCCGATCTGTCGCCGTTCCCGATCTGGTCGCCTCTGAGCGATTTCGTTTCCGCTGTTTTTTTATCTATTTCTATCTGATAGAGTCTGGCTTTCAAGACTGACCACGCTTTATCCTTATTCTGCAATTGCGACTTGCTGTCTCAGATATTGACGATCAGTCAACTCGGGATGTGACGCAACCTCACTCATGTCTGATTCTTATTCGCGTTCTGGCCTCCGCTGCTTGAAGCTGCATAGGTATCCATCTCCACGTCTTTCGGATCGATCTTGAAATCGATGTCTTCCGCTTCCGGCATGATAGCTACGGTCACCGTCGAGGTATGGACTCTTCCCTGTGATTCTGTCGCGGGAATCCTTTGCACTCTGTGGACTCCACTTTCAAATTTCATGATTGAATAAACGCTATTTCAACTGACTTTGACCATGACGAATTTTATCCCTCCGATATCGGAAAGCTGTTCTTCCACGATTTCCGCTTTCCGTCATTTCTTCGTCGCGTAGCCGAGATACATTCTCAACAATTCCGCTGCGAATAATCCCGCTTCGTCGCCGCCGGCTGCCGGCCTGATTTCCAGATAGATATTCTTGTCGTCATTCGGATCTTTGGGAAGGAGGGCGACCTTGATTTTCTGATCCAGATCTTCGATGATGGTTTCGGATTCCTTGAGTTGTTCTTTTGCCATATCAATCATTTCGGTATCCTTTTCCGTATCTATCATTTCCTGCGCTTCTTTCTTCTGCTGATTCGCTTGCTTGTATGTTTGGATCAGATCATAGATTTCTTGGAGCGAAGAGATTTCCTTGCTGAGCTGGATGGATTTTTTGTTATCGGAAATGATCTCAGGGTCCATCATCTGATCTCTGAGGTCGAGATATCTCTTTTCTATGTTTGCTAACTTATTCAACATAATGGCAATTTAAATGATTAAAACAATTTCGAATTACGAATTGCGGATTTTTTATTTTATATTTTTTTTAAATATGTTTTTAAATTCGTAATCAGAAATTCGTAATATAGTAATTGATAAATTTAGTTTTTAAAGTTTATTAGTACGAATTGCGGATTTCTTCGCTTTTTTACATCATTCTAAATATTGTATAAATCCTCATATCTGTTTTCATAATTCTAATAATATTTTGTTGATATTATCAAAATCTACGTTTGTGATATATCCAACAACTAAAGCAATGTATACTTGATTCCTTGTTTCTCAACAACTTCATTTAGCTATTCTTAAATATCTTACAAATTCGTTATTATTGTTTTTCTCGAATCATTCAACTATATTACTACTTATAGAGACTACGGCTCTTCTAATTTGGTCTTTTAATCAATAATCTTTAGCGAATTTTTCTGTTGCAGAAACATCATAAATAAGCTTAGTTATTTTTAATGATAACTTCCAAATAGGAATATCTTCGAATGTTTCAAGTTTCATGTTTTAGTGATTACAATATAAATTAGTTCTTAAGAATTCGTAATTTGCAATCCGCAATCAATAAATAGTTTAAATTGTTGGTTTATTTAGTAGAAAACCTGTCAAATTATAGTGAAGAGGAAATTGAATACGAACGTGACGACTTTGACGAAAATAGGGCTTGCCAAAAGCACTATCAACACGACGAGAATCACTCAGAAACGCATATATCTTTCCATGAATTCAGCTCATTTGTGCCGCCGTATTTTTATCAATCTGTATCCGTCCAACGGTGCGATAGGGATGAGATTGAAGATAGCGAGCGCGATATTCAGGAAACTGAAATTTATCCAAAAACTTATCATCAGATCCACCTTATTCAGAAAGATATCGTTCGGCGTTCATCCCATGATTTTCGCGTAGATCAATATCACGAGGATTCAAATAATTGCCAAAATCAGATTCGTCGCCGGTCATGCGAGCGCGACCATGAGCTCTCATTTGCGAGGATGCTTATAATAGAGCGGATTGATCTGCACGGGTTTCCCTCGTCCGAAATGCGCTATAAAGACCATAAGGAATCCTATGGGATCGATATGCTTAAGCGGATTAGGAGTTAGTCTTCCTTGCAGCTTGGGAGTCGGATCGCCGAGACGATAAGAAACATATGCATGCGCGTATTCATGCATACCTATAGAGACAGCGAGAATAATCGCTAATTGTATTATCTCGAATATTCACATAATTTACCAATATATAAAGACAGATTAGACGGGATAGATAGATTAGATGGAATAGATGGGATAGAAAATTCTCCAATCCGTCTAATCTATCCAATCCGTCTTATTATTTAATAGCGTTAGTGAGAAAGTTTGAGAAGTTGTCGAAGTTCCATATTTTCTTTCCGTCGATGTGGATATTCGTTACGAGTTTAAGGTTTTTATAGATATAATTTCTTCGGTTGTATTCATCAACATCTATTGTAGCTCAAGTACCAAAGAGTCTCTCCATGACGTTCGGTTTGAGGTTGATGGTGAGATATTTCTTTCCGAGAATGACAAACGGCATATCTTTCGAATAGATGCTGTTGATCTCTGTAAGCGGTTTTTTCTTGCCTTTATCATCAGCAGCGATATACTGCGTTAGCAGTGTAGTAAGCTTTTGATTCTGATATTGAGAAGGATTGATCTCAGATTTATCGGTGCTGAAAAGTTTAGTAAGATCTTTTTTGAGTCACATATCCACGGTATTGATCAAAAGATCGTAGTTCCCAGCCATAAGTCTTCATTGGAGCTCTTGAGGAGTGGTGATTTTTTCAAAGACGAAATTTTCACTGATGTTTGCGTCTTGGAATATCTTCTGCAATCTAGCCACCACAAAATCATTGATATAGTTGCTGTAATATACTACGGTAAGTTTTACCGGTTTTCCTGCCATTTCTTCCGGTTGTATTTCTGGTATGACATTATAGATATCTAGAGAAGCGACAAGTATTTTTTTGGTAGCGACATATCCGTAGATGCCATATTTATTCAATCCTGATCAAAAATTTTTCTCCGCTGATCCGATAGTAAACCATCCTGTTTTCCCTGTCTTGGTATAATGTTGCGGCGAATATGTCTTGCTTTTGTACTCTATGGTGACTTTATCGTATCATTTATCAAAAGCCAGCTCAAAAGATAGAGACGCTCATGTTTCTATGAAATATACTGATTTTTGATTCTCTCATTTGATAGAGACGGATTTAGGCAAGGCTTTAATATTGATGTCCAATAAATCTTCCTTGGTGATGGTATTTTCATTGTATTCGCGGTTAAGCAAGTCTTTAACATCAGATCAGGTGGATTGGAAGACGTCGAAAAGTCCGTCATCGTTTTTTTTGAAATAGTCTTCGTATCAATTGCCATAAAAATTATGCTTGATGAGTCATCAAAGCACTCTTCTCCCTCTTACGCGAAGCTTATCGGAACGGGTATTGAAGAATACGGTGATAAGCTGATTGGTTGGCAATTTTGTTGCTGCATATCCATCCAATATCTCATCGCCGATATATGCGTCGATGATTGATTTGCCTCAATTCTCAATAGATTTTTTGAATGCGTCAAATGAGGTGGTGTTTTTTACCTGATAGAAATTCAAGTTGCTCTGATTGCAATTGACGAGATTGAATACGAGTGAATATTCGTCATTGGATTGTCAAACAAGATTAGCGCAATTAGTATACACCGGCTTGAAAGCGAATAATGATTTATAATCAGCAAGCTCGGCGTTTATCAGCATATGCTTAGGAAGGATATAGTTAGTGAAGAATAAGATATTGTCTGAAGACTTAGTTGGAAAAGTCACCTTCAATGTGTTGTTTACGTCTTTGACGATGATGACAGTGTTGTATTGAATCAGAAGAGGAAGTTTCCGCATATTGTTACGCAGAATCTCATTATACGTAAAATAGATGTCTTCAAGCGAGACAGGAGTTCAGTCAGACCGGATAAATCATTTATTGAGGTTTATGCTATAATTCTGATTGTCTTTGGTGGTGACGGTGCAGAGATCCGGAATATACGCTGAAGCGGTATTGTCATACGACGGCTTGAGGCAAGCGTTAAAAAGAAGTCCCTGGTAAAAATTGCTTTGGATATCGCTGCGGAGATACGGTAAATATGACGTATTGCCGAAAATGCCTTCTACAAAGGTCCCTCATTTGGTGTTCACTTGCGTGGAAGAGATCCGGACATATTGATATCCTATATAGATGCTGATCAGCACCCGAAAAAATAAGGATAAAAAAAACGTATATCTGAGAATATCTCTTACGAGTTTCTTTTTGATAGGTATCATTATCTACTTAGTATACGGTAAAATAAGCGATGCAAGCAGAAAAAGGACACCGGAAACGAGAGCTGCTTTCTTCAGTTTATTTTCAAGGGTTTTTTTGCTTCCGTATTCGTTTCCTCCGGCCATTCCGCCGATTCCCAATCCTAGTCCGCCTTTTGGGGACATCAACAGAACAGATGCGACAAATGCTATTCACGAAAGGATAAGCACGATAATCAAAAGAGTACGCATTTTTTAACCATAACAAAAAATAAAGGTGGTCTAATATATATAAATATGCTTGAAAAAAGCAATACTAGATAAAATACGACAAAAAAATTACATATTGTCGTAAATATTTTCTCTCGTGTCGATTTTTAGAATTTGTATGGTATCTTTGTCGTGTGAAAAGACGATTCTGTAATTTCCCACTCTCAGTCTATATAATCCGAGTTGATGCGGCTGTAATTTTTTGATATCCAGACCTAAACCGGTTCATCACAAAAGGGAAATCTTATCCAATATCTTTTTGGCCTCGTTTTTTTGCAGATATTTAAGCTCTTTTTTGACTTTTTCATTGATGATTATTTTCATAGAATATCCTTTCTTATTTTATCAAAATCTTCAAACTTCCCTTTTTTCCTTTTTTGAATATCTTTTTGTTCGTCTTCAGATAGTGTATTCCGAAACATCTGTTCCTTGTGTTGTAAAATATAGTCGAAAATCATATCAACTTTGCGTTCCAAAGATATCTTTTTTGTAAGAGTTGTTGTAGTCATAAATGAATGATTATCATATAAACACAGATACTATACAGATTTTCCTCTGATTTTCAACAGCATAATCTTCCCATGTTAGAGTTTATAGGGGAAATTAGAAATTTACCTTGAAACCAGCCATAAGATATGCTTTGTTCTTGTTATAGGATCCATTGATATAGAGTTTTGCATTTTCCGTGATATTCCTGGTAAGTCCGAGATTCATTCTTATCTCTTCCTCTCAGAATGCTATGGTCGGCGTGGTCTTCGAATAGTTGAAAGCGATATTCGTCTTGCCTGATTTATCGGTGCCTTGGATTCCTGCATTGAATTTGCGTTCTCCTACCATGGTGCTATACTCTCCCGTAACACCTACATTTCATCATTTGTTGAAATTATATGTTGCTGCTCATCCTGCCTGGAATCATACATATGGTTTAACCATATTTTCCGATCTCTCATTAGAGAAATCGGTAATTTCCCTTACGCCAATATTAGCTTTTACATCAATATTTTTTCCTATTTTTTGTATTCCTGCTATAGTTAGTGCACTTTCATGGGTAACATCATCTACCTTGTCAGCCATTTCGGATGACCCCTTTTTGTTAGAAAACAATCGGGCAGCTTCAGTAGCTATTCATGCGTTGATTTTTGTATTATCAGAAGTATAGAGATTTTTAACTTTTTCTCAGGAGATGCTTATTGTGGATCACGAAAAAGATTTTCCGCTTTCAGGATATTTTATATCGTGTTTAGTTATTTTACCGCTTATGGCAGTATTGTCGTCTTTTCAAAGATAAACCTTACCTCATATGCCTATGGACGTAAGATTTCATTCGTTAGAGTTTGTCTGACTAGCATCTATTCATATTTGGGTATGTTCTCCGCCATATTGATATGACGCATATTTATTGTCGTCTGTGGTTATGTTTGCATCTATAGCTTGTCAGGTGAGCTTATTGAGTGATCATTGTTCAGCTCCTTGTTTGGAAAGAAGACCCATATTATCAGTTCATGATGCTGATCATCTTTTTGATACTTGTTCTTCCAAAAATGTTTTAATGAATCCAATAACTTTCCCGTTCGGAGCGGATATGGTCTCTCATAAATCCATGCTTCCATAAGCAGCCAGGTATTGCGCTTGCAGAGCCTTCAAATCTTTTCCCTCATACATAGTCCCATAATCTATGAAGAAATATGATCAATCTTCTTTTTTTCATAGGGTGATAGCATGTCATCCGATAGAATTGGTGGTGATAAGTCATACTTCCAATCAAAGATCTTGAAGCAATTGCGCCGTCGCTGAATGTATATGTCTACAGACTCAGGCAGACATGGGGGTTCCTGTTGTAAGATAATTTTTGACGGAATTTGCCATCTCTGCGTCTGAAGGATTTGTTCAATCGTCTTTGTAGTTTTCGCTCAATAATGAAGAAAACATTCTTGCTATCTGTATCTTCTGGTCTTCAGAAGCTGTAGAAAAATTGTTTTTGATATCTTCGAAAGGTGTGTCAGAGTTTTTTAATATATTGACTATGCTTTTTGCTAATTCGTTTTTCCCTTCCATAGACTGATAGAAAAAATATTCACTAGGTATCGGCGATGCAGAAGAACCATTATACGTATCAAGATTCTTTATAACATCCGGATCAGTAATTCAGGTCATTGCTAATATCTGTTCAATGATTTTTTGTTTCTGTTGGATTAGATCTTGAGCATTGTCGCTTTGCCCATTATCTATGAGATATTGTATGGCGTTATTCCTCCAAGCAAG
>Ga0210051_1007512_pt1 | contig 10146 bp, 9 predicted proteins | sample CryGey092014_all_FD_185464 | JGI IMG/M metagenome (GOLD analysis project Ga0210051, IMG submission 185464) | Groundwater microbial communities from aquifer - Crystal Geyser CG23_combo_of_CG06-09_8/20/14_all (SPAdes) (version 2) | ecosystem: Environmental > Aquatic > Deep subsurface > Groundwater ...
CGAACTACTTGTAGAGGACGAATATGTTAACAGAAAAGCTAATTCTTTTAACAAAAGATTAAATCGTTCAAAACTTAATACTCAAAAAGACTTTGATTGTTTTGATTTTAATTATCAACCCGAATTAGACAAAATTAAAATTATGGACATTATGGCTTGCCGATTTATAACCGAAAATAAAAACATTGTTTTTATGGGAAAACCTGGAGTTGGAAAAACTCATCTCGCTAATGCCATTGGGTTAGAAGCTATTAAAAAAGGATACAAGGTTCTGTTACTACACATTAACGACCTGATTGAAAAAATAAATATCGCTAAAGCTGAAGGAACTAAAAATCAATTAATGAACGAATTTATTAATGCCGACCTCATTATTTTAGATGAATTGGGTTTTAAAAAAATACCCAATGAAGCCATTGATGACTTCTTTGAAGTTATTAGAAAAAAATATGAAACTGGTTCTTTAATTATTACTACTAACAGAAACTTTGAAGATTGGGGTAATATTTTTGGCGATTACACTTTAGCTTCAGCTATTATTGATAGAATCGTTCATCATGCTATTATTATTAAAATTAATGGAGATAGTTTTAGAATTAAAAATTTTAAAAATGAATAATTTTTTTTATTTTTGCTGGTATACTTTTAGCGAATAAAAGTGGCTCCTTTTCATGAACATTAACACTTTAGTTCCACACTTGACTTTTTCAGCAGACTCTAAGTATATATGCAACAATTCACCCAATATGATAATCCCATTGAACAACGAAGTGAAAATAAAAACAAATATCCAACGGGGTAAACATTTTTTAAAATTAAACTTCGCTTTCATGTACCCATCCACAAAAGGATACCAACGCACAAACTGCCAACTGCCGACTGCCAACTGCTGACTGCCAACTGCTAACTGCCAACTGCCCACTGCAATTATCTTCTTTTGTGAAACTATCTGGAAATTTAAAGAGAGATTTTGTTGGGTTCATTTTTTATTTGATTACTTCTTGAAACAAATCTATTAATTTTTTCCAGCTTATTACTTTTCCTTCAGAAGTATTATGATTCTCTTTGCCACCATAAACTACATAAGAATTTTGGGGACTATTTCCTGCTAATTTGTTAAAATATTTCACGTTTTTAAAATAATCTAGCGAAAAAGTTTTACCCGATTTAATTTCTACAGGAATCAATTTATCTGCTTTTTCTATTATCAAATCAATTTCTTTCCCTTTGTTATCACACCAAAAGTATATGCTTGACATTAACCCTGAATTATAATAATATTTCTGAAATTCAGAGATAATAAAATTCTCAAATAAATTACCAAATAAATAGTGAGATTGTATTTGTTGTTCGTTATCAATTTTAAGTAATGATGACGCCAAACCTATATCATAAAAATATAATTTAGGCATTTTAATCAACCTTTTGTTAAAGTTTTTATAATGAGGCTGCAGTAAAAAAATGATATAACTACTTTCAAGTACTGACAACCATGATTTTACTGTATTTACAGAAATATCACAATCATTTGCAAGTGAGCTGTAATTAAGTATTTGTCCGGTTCTTCCGGCACATAATTGCAGGAATTTAATAAAATTATTTAAGTTGCCTATATTCTTTAATGTTCTAACATCACGCTCAATATATGTTTGGATATAATTCTGGTAAAAATACCTGCTTTCAATTTTATGCGAAAAAATTGCGGGATAAAATCCTGTAAAAATCAGTTTTTGATAATTTTCTGAAAATAAATTGGCTTTCTGAAGCTCCAAAATACTAAATGGCAATAGTTTTAATACAGCTACTCTTCCGGCTAACGACTGCGATATTTTTTCGAGTAATAAAAAATTCTGAGAACCTGATAAAATAAATTGCCCTGCTTTATTATTCTCATCTACAATTGTTTGAATATACGAAAACAATTCGGGAGTTCTATGCACTTCATCTAAAATTGCACCATTAGGATAATTACTTAAAAAACCTTTTGGATCGTTAATTGCAAATTGTCTTTCGCTGGGATTTTCGAGCGAAACATAAGCCATTTTAGGAAACAGATTTTTTATTAAAGTAGTTTTTCCCGATTGACGTGGACCTGTGATTGATAATACAGGAAACTTTGTAAAAAGCTTTTTTGCTATATAAGCTAATTGCCTTTCTATCATAATTTTTTTATACAAAAGTACAGATTTGCAATTTAATTGCAAATTTGTGCTTATTTATTTTTTTATGTTACATCTAAATTCCATAAATCCTCAATTCCATTGCCCACTGCCTCACACCTCCTGCCCACTGCCAACTGCCCACTGCTGACTGCCCACTACAATTATCTTCTTTTGTGAAACTATCAAGAAATTTAAAGGGGGATTTTTGCATAACATCTAATTTGAAAACATAAATTTAGTCATTTCTTTTAAATATCTTTTTTAAAGGGTACCAAAATACCAATTTTTCAATTATTTTGCTTAACTCATTATCATACCATGGATTAATAAAGTCAATAATATTATCTTCTTTAGGAAATTTTCCATGACAATATTTCGGAACCACATTTTCGGGAACTACTCCCAAATAATCAATTCCTTTTGCCATGTTAAGCATTTCAACTTTATTGCGAAAAACAAAAGGGATTGCCTGCTCAAATAATGCCAATGCCATATTTATTGTTTCAACTTGCCTGTATAATCCTGCAAGCGAGAGTTTCCATCCATCAGTATCATTTGTTACCTGAAGTGTTATATGTGTTGAATTTCCTCCTCTGCATATTTCCCATGGATGAGAACCACTCCATATTCCACTTTTATACCATTTTGCAAATTCTTTTGGAGAGTCGGGGTCAATGTCTAAAAGACCGCCATGCCTTAAATCAGCCATTGATTTATATTTTTCTAAAGGCGACATCTTCGTTTTTGTATTTTTAAAATAATTATTTGCCTCGTAACAAATTTCGCAACACCTTAAAAATTCGTTTGCAGTTATTTTTTCAAAAACTTTTTTTTCGTTAATATTATTAACAAGGTATTCTAATTTTTTAATTTTTTTGTTACCAAGTTGCTGGTCGAACCTTATTGATTCGGTCAGATTTTCCCAGATAACTTTGCGTTGAATTTTTCCATATCGTTTTCTTAAAGGTAGCTTTTTTGCAATATATTTATTATAATTATCCGGATTTTTCAGGAACTTTCCTACCTCTGTGTTTACAAAATTAACAACTTGCAAAACAAACTGTTTAAGTTTATGGTCTTTCGAATTAATTCCTGTTATTGTTCTGTTATCGGTACAATACCTTAATAGCATTTCGGAATCGAGATAAAAATAAAAGGTATGATTATATTCGACAACGTCAAATTTATGCCATTCGGTTTTATAAGGAAATTCCATTTTCCATAACGAAACAAAATCTTCATAATTGTCAACCTCGCCATCCTCTTTTAATTCTTCAAAATTCCCGAAAATTGATATATTACCGCGTAACGATTTAATCCAGAACGTCCATGCATTATCTGTAAATTCTTTATCAGGTTCAATTTTCTGAATTTTTTTTATAAAACCTGAAACTTCGGAAACAACAGTTGAGGACTTAAGCTTGTCTTCATTTTCACGTTGTAATCTTGAAAGAATATTTTTTATTTCGATTGTGAAAAAGTTTGATTTGTTCATAGTATTAATATATTATAACAATAAGCATATAAGTTTCACCTTTAAATCTTTAAATATAATAAAAATGAAAATTATCCGATAATTTTAACTTATTAAAATAATAATATCGGATATTATGGACAGGCACTTCCGCAATCGCTATCATCTTGCGAGTGATAATTATTTTGGCATCCTGCCCCTTACAACAAACTACATTTATTGTAAATTATGAACGAAAATAAAAGTAAAAATACCAGAGGTAAATGAAATGCTCACTCGCAGGATGCGAGCGAGTGAGAAGGTTTTTTTTACTTTTATCACGATATTATGGACAGACACTAATTAGTGTGTGTCTATAAAGTCAGTGTCTGATTCATAATGTTCGAGTTTGAGGCATACGAAGTTTTGAAAACCAAGGAGTTTACTGTAGTAAATGACTGTTTTCAAAACGAGTATAACGAAAAAATCGGACATTATGGACAGACACTAATTAAATTATTTTTACTTTAGAATGGAGCAAGTGCAATTTCGGTTAAAAAGTCTTTTATTGTTTTTTCATCTACTGGAGGAACAACATATTCAACAGATTCCGAATAGTTTATATCATCAAAATAGGCAAGTTGCTGTTTAAATAATTTGGGGTTAAAAGCATCTCCAAAAATTTCTTTTGCTTTAATGGAAATTTCATCAAATGAATGGTATTTATTAATAAGAAAATACAAATCAACATAATCTTTCCATTTGTTTTTACCTCCTAAGGCATAAGCTTTTATAGCTGCCAGAGTTAACAAACCAGGCATTTTTATTATATCGTTGTATTTAATTGAGGGTTCAACGTTAAATGGATAATGAAAAAAAGTAATTTTTACTTCTTTCAAAATAATATGCAATTGCTCTGAATCCTCAAAAAGTGTTATATATTTCAACTCGTTTTTTTGTAAATAATTTTTAATGTTTTGTCTTTTAATTGGTTTATAAGAAAATAATTTAAAATCAATTGACCTTCGGTGCCTAATTTGTAAAGCAATGGCGGTTCCTCCAACTAAATAATAGTCTTTTGAAAAATATTTAATTAGGTCTAATAAAGCAACTTGTTTGCTATCTAAAATATTAGTGAACATATTTATTAAAATATAAATTAAAATAGTGCCGTACAGGTTTAAAATAATTATTTCTTGATAATTTTATTTGACTTTGAAATATTTTTGAAACATTGGTTAATCCTACTAGTTCAAACAATCTTTTAACATCTTTATCGTTTCCAAAATTTAAAATAAATTCCACTAATGTTTCTTGATTTATGTTTTCTTTTTCATTTTCGGGAATATACCAAAACAACGATTTTCTTTCATTAATAAATTCTTTTATCTCTTTGCTGTTTTCCATAAAATCAATTTTTATATTTCATATTAATGCAATTATCTCACTTTGGTCTTCTAAAACAAAATTATTAAAATTTTTGTTACTATTCAGCAGCAAATATATTACATTTTTTATTCACTCAATAATAAGAAAACCATAAAAAATGTTCAATGTCAAACAAATAACTAACTAACAATGTTTAATTCATAAATACCAAATTCCAACTGCCAAGTTCCAAACTAACTCCAAGCGGTCTGATGGGTACGTAGTACTATTGTGTGTCTATTTCCTATACCCATCTGACCGCTCCAAATACCAAGTTCCAAATACCAAAACCAGAAACCTCAAACTAGAAACCAAGAACAATGAACATCTAATTCCTAAAACCTCAAACCAAAAACTTTAAACTATAAACTTTTTTTGAACAATTCACCCCGTAGGATAATCCCATTGAACAACGAAGTGAATTACGAACTTTGCGACTTTGCGTGACAATTTTTACGCATAAGAATAGTTATCAAATAAGAATATTATAAGAAATTTAAAATAATTTTAAGATGTCTGGAACTATTTAAAAATCTGTTTTTTTCGTATCATTAAAAGCAATGCAAACGTAATTATCCCATTAATAATAAGTAATTCGTAACCTAGTTCGTAACCATTAAATAATTCTTTTGAGAAAGTGCTTAAAAGATAACAAATTATTGGCGAAAGTATTGCTATTATTGGAACAAACCCATCTTTAACTTTAAGTTTTGTAAACAAGCCAAAACTAAATAATCCTAACAATGGACCATAAGTATATCCGGCAACGGTTAGTATTTTTCCAATAACAGCTTGGTCGTTAAGAGTTTTAAAAACGACTATAATAACAAGCAACAATAAAGCGAATGAAAAATGAACTTTATAACGTGTTTTGCGAAGTTTGTTTTCGTCAATTTTCTTTTTATTTAAGCCCAAAAAATCAATGCTGAATGAAGTTGTAAGTGAAGTTAATGCACCATCGGCACTAGGGAAAGCTGCAGAAATAAGTCCGATTAAAAAAATTATACCAATAGCTGGACTAAAATATTTTAGTGCAAGTAAAGGGTATAAATCGTCGGTGGTTTTAGGAATTTGCACATTGTTAGCACCGGCATACATATATAATATAGCGCCAAGAAATAAAAACATTAAAATTACAAAAACAATTATCACAGAAAAGGTCAGCATATTTTTTTGAGCTTCGCGAATATTTTTACAGCTAAGGTTTTTTTGCATCATTTCCTGGTCAAGCCCTGTCATAGTAATTGTTATAAACATACCTGCCAAAAATTGTTTTAAAAAGTAGCGTTTATCGTTCCAGTTATTGGCAAAAAACATTTTCGACATTTCGGAATCATTAACTTTTTGAACAAGTTCAGTAAACGTAAACCCTAATTCTTTTGTAACAAAGACCAATGTTAAAATTACAGCAGTTAACATTCCAATTGTTTGTAGCGAATCGGTCCAAACTATAGTTTTTACACCTCCCTGATATGTATATAAAATTACCAGAACAATAAACACAAGAACTGTAACCCAGAACGGAACATTCCACGCATCAAAAACAAAAACCTGAAGAACATTTATAACAATATACATTCTAAATGCGGCACCTAAACTCCGCGAAAGAATAAAGAAAAAGGCACCTGTTTTGTACGACCAAAATCCAAAGCGTGTTTCAAGGTACGAATAAATTGAAGTTAGATTTAACTTGTAGTACATTGGAAGTAAAATGGTTGCAATAACAATATATCCGAACAGGTAACCTAAAGCCATAACCATATAAGAAAATTGAGTTGTGCCAACCCATCCGGGAACCGACATAAATGTAACTCCCGAAAGTGAAGTTCCAATCATTCCAAATGCAACAACAAACCATGGCGATTTGCGGTTTGCATTAAAAAAAGTACGAGAAGTTGCACCTTTAGAGGTAAAATGAGCAATTATTAAAAGTAATGAAAAATAAAGTGTTATAATTATAAAAACTAATGTTGAACTCATATCAAAATTTTGATTATTCTTTTTGCAATAATAAACAATTGGCATTAATTATTCTTTTATCTTTGTGTTAATTTATTTTTAATTTATGAACGCAAATAGCTACCCATCGAAATTGCTCGAGAAAGCCGTTAATGAATTTTCAAAACTTCCCGGAATTGGAAATAAAACAGCTTTTAGGTTAGTAATGCATTTACTTAAGCAAGGCAAGTCAACTGTTTCAGAGTTTGCTAATTCGTTAATAACACTTTCCGAAGAAATAAAGTATTGCAAATGTTGTCATAACATTTCAGATAATGATATTTGTGAAATTTGCAGTGATCCTCGTCGCGACAGTAACTTGCTTTGTGTTGTGGAATCGGTAAAAGATGTAATAGCAATAGAAAACACTCATCAATACAAAGGATTGTATCATGTGTTGGGCGGATTAATTTCGCCAATGGATGGTGTAAGTCCTTCGGAATTAAACATTACTACCTTAGAAGAAAAAGCATCTTCAGGAAAATTTAGAGAAATAATATTAGCATTAAGCACAACAATGGAAGGCGATACAACAAACTTTTATATTTTTAAAAAACTTAGTAAGTTTGACATTGAAATTTCTACTATTGCACGAGGTATTGCCATTGGCGATGAGCTCGAATATGCCGATGAAATAACATTAGGTAAATCAATTGTAAATAGAATTCATTTTGAAATAACAGTTAGAGGATAAATTAATTATTGGCAGAGAATTGTCTGTGTGCCACAGACTAGTTGAAATTAAAAGCTTTGCATCTTTAAGATGCAAAGCTTTTAAATGCTAACTAACTTATTTTTAATGGCATAAGTTACTAATCCTATTGAATTTTTAGCTCCTATTTTATCTAACAGATTTGCTCTATGCCCGTCAACGGTGCGTGGGCTAATACATAGCTTGTTCCCAATTTCAACATTTGTATATCCTTCACAAATTAGTTGCAGAACTTCTTTTTCGCGGTCGGATATTTTCATAACCTCTTTTGTAGATGATGAGGACGGTTTGTTTACAAATTTTGAAGTAATAATTGTTATTAATTCTTCGGAAAAATAATTTTTATCTTGAGTTACAGCTTTTATAGCTTTTTCGAGGTCATCTTTTTCAATATTTTTTAACAAAAAACCTTTTGCGCCAGCATCAAGCATCTGTTGCAAATACTCTTCATCGCCAAACATAGAAAGTGCAATAACTTTAAGTGCAGGATATTTTTTAATTGCAATTTGCGTTGCCTCTATACCGTTCATTACAGGCATTTTAATATCCATAATTACAATATCGGGCATATTAATTTCAATTTTCTCAAGAAATTCTTTTCCGTTTTCGGCAACTCCAATTAATTCAACAAAATTAAATTCTTTTAATTGAGCTGTTAAGCCCTTCTTAAAAATTGGATGGTCGTCAACAATAAAAACTTTTATTTTTTCCATTTTAAAAAATATTGAGGTTCACAAATATAACAATTTTCAAAAATAATAAAAAAAAATACATTTTTCATTTTGCCACAATAATAGTTTATGCTTGTTCCTATATTCCATACCTATACTAAAAACGGGATAAAATGTCGCATAAATCGAATGAAAAAAGGTATAATGGTATAAGGTATAAAGGTAAGAAAGTGCCGGCCTGCCCGACCGAAGGCGGGTTATACCCAGTACCTCTATACCATATTCCTAAAGCACAAATGCGATAATTTACTGTTAATATTCACATAAAGGAGCTTATGAATATATTAAACGCCCCATCTGTCAGGTCTATTTATTTATGAGAAATTCTCTAAATATTCCGAAAGTTTTTTCAAAAAAGCACCTGCTAAAGCACCGTCAACAATTCTGTGGTCGAATGTTAGCGAAATTATTATCATGCTTCTTATTGCAATTGCATCGCCGTTGGGTGTTTCAATAACTGCAGGTTTTTTACGTATTGCACCTAATGCAAGTATTGCAGCTTCGGGTTGGTTAATAATTGGCGTTCCGGCAATTGTTCCAAACGAACCGAGATTTGTAATTGTAAAAGTTCCTCCTTTAATTTCGTCGGGTAAAAGTTTATTTTGTCTTGCCCTGTTTGCTAAATCGTTAAGTGTTTTTGTTAAACCAATTAAATTCATTAGGTCGGCATTTTTTATTACCGGCACTATTAAGTTCCACGATGGTAAGGCAGTTGCAATTCCAATATTTATATTTTTTTTGAGCAATATTCTTGTGCCATCAACCGATACATTTACAAATGGATAATCTCTTATAGCATTTGCTGTTGCTTCAATAAATATTGGCAAATAAGTTAGCTTCTCGCCATGTTTCTTTAAAAATTCATCTTTATGTTTATTTCGCCATTCTACAATTTTTGTAACATCAACTTCAATAAAAGAAGTAACATGTGGAGAAGTATGAACAGAATTAACCATGTGGTCGGCTATAATTTTTCGCATTCGGTCCATTTCTATTATTTCAACATCGTTTTGAATCAGATTATTTTCAGATTGTTTTGTAGGTTGCTGAATGGCTGGTTTTATTTCACTAATTACATTTATGTTTTTTTGTTCCGTTTTTGTGTTTATGTAATTTACAATATCAATTTTTGTAATTCTTCCACCAATTCCTGAACCAGTAAGATTATTTATTTCTTCGTCTGAAATTATGTATTCTTTCATCATTTGGCGAACCAAAGGGCTTAAAAATATTTTAGAATCACTCTTTTTTAAGTTATCATTATCAATTAGTTGCTCGTTGTTATATGTTGAAATTGCAACTGTTGAAAATTTCTGAATTTCAGGTTTTTCCGCAACTTCTTCATTGCTTTCAGTGTCATTTGTTTTTAAAATTAAAATATTTGCACCAATTGAAACAACGTCGCCTTCGTTAAATAATAATTTTTCTACAACGCCTTTTTTGGGAGATGGAATTTCTGAATCAACTTTATCGGTTGCAACTTCAACCAATGGAGTATCTTCATTTACAGTATCGCCTTGCTTCACTAACCATTTAGTAATTGTAGCATCTGTAACTCCCTCGCCCATTGATGGTAAAGCAATCTTAAATTCGCTCATTACTGTTTTTATTTAGTCTAAATAATATGCTAAATTAATGTAAATTTTTTATCTGTCAAAAAAA
>Ga0210051_1007517_pt1 | contig 10142 bp, 9 predicted proteins | sample CryGey092014_all_FD_185464 | JGI IMG/M metagenome (GOLD analysis project Ga0210051, IMG submission 185464) | Groundwater microbial communities from aquifer - Crystal Geyser CG23_combo_of_CG06-09_8/20/14_all (SPAdes) (version 2) | ecosystem: Environmental > Aquatic > Deep subsurface > Groundwater ...
TTTTTTATTCCTTCGGCGAGTTCAAAAACCATTTTTTCGTTTTCAATTACGCAGGGTCCTGCAATTAACACCATCGGGTTTTTCCCGCCGATTTCAATATTTCCGATTTTTATCTCTTTAACCATTTCTTTACCGTTAATCCTGATGAATTGTTTTGGTTATCGCGAGGGCAAAAACCTTTTCCGCACCTGCTTTTCTGAGAATATAAGTAATCTCATTCAAGGTACATCCCGAATCAAATAAATCATCAAGCACCACAATTTTTTTTCCTTTTGCCTTTTCAACATCCGGAATAATATAGGCGCCTCTAATATTTATTTTCTTCTGGTACATATTTGTCATCTCTTTCATCGGTTGTGTCATTCTTGATTTTGTTAAAACGGTACAATCTACAGGAACAGAAACTATATTTTTCAAATGATTCGTAATTTCGGTCAGCGGGTCATATTGTCTGTCTTTTATCGTAGACGGAACAATTGTAATTAAATCCGCTGTTGTAAATACTGGCTGTTCAACAATTAGCAATTTAATCTCTTCTGCTAATATCTTTGCGTTTTCTTTTTTATTCCCGTATTTCAGTCCCCTCAACAATTCACCCGTTTCTGAAAATCTGTGTTCATCCCCGGCAAACCTGCTGTTGTAGTCAATTGCCCATCCATCATCAAAATCACCGGATAATTTTTTGTAATGCGGCCTTTCAAAAAATGATTTTACAATATCGCCTTCTGTTTTCTGAGAAATGGTTTCACTGGTTTTCTGTTCAATTTTTTTTGGTGCTTGAATTACAACTTCATTTATGTCTCTGCTTGATAATATTTTCTTGCCTGCTTCTGTTAAAAATAATAGTGGATACATCCCACCAGTATCGGCAATATATCCACTTTCAATTAGCGAGTCAATAAATCCCATTATAGTTTTTCCCGTATAACCTTGTAGAATACCAAAATATTTTGTTTCTGAAAACTTTTTTGTCAAAAAATCACTCATTGAAGCACCCTTAAAAATTTTCATCAAACCACTTCTCCCAATTTTCTTGGGTTCATTGCTGATAAATTCAAGAATTGGAAATGTATAATCTTTAAACTCTGCCAGTTGTTTTGAAGTAAACGGCGTCTTTGCTGTAATAGTTGATTTTGTGGTAACTGGAGTTTTTTTAATAAATAATGAAACAAGCAATTTGTATTTTGCAAAATTCTGTTCTTGCAAACGCTGTTTCCCTGATGAGGTAATACTCAATACTGGTATACCTTCTTTCAAAATCGCTGTTTTGATTAATCCTTCGGACAATAAAAGTTCAATTCCTTTCTGAACAGTTGTTTGAGTATACTCGGTCATTGTGCTGCGGCATTTTGCCCGTTGAACAAACCACAAATTCATTTTCTTTCCTTTTGAGCCACACAAAATTTGAGAAAGAAAACTTTTCCCTGTTTTGCCATCTAATTCAGAAAGCCCTGATAAAATTCTACTATAAAATGTTTTTATCTTTTCATTGTCTTCAACAGGAATTTCTTCTTTTTTAACTTCTTCATATAATGTTTCTTTCAAACAAACATCGCAATTTTCACAATTCTGTAATATATCCTCGCCAAAATAACTTAAAATTTGTTTGCGCCGGCATTCATTCAATGAACCATAATCCATCATCTTTTCAAGTTTTTGTGATTTAATTTTTTTATACTCCTGAAAGGCATCTGCTTTCAATTTTTTTAATTTTTCATCTATCAGTTTATCAGACAGTTCAAATGTAAGAAATCTTCTGGAGCCCAAAACAGTTGCCTTATCCTCAAACTTCAATTTCCACAATATATTTTCAAATTGTATATCGTTGTATTTGGATATAATTTCTCTAATGTTAATTTTATTGTTCTTTATATCTTCAGAATATTTTGCAAGTTCAGGCAGTTCCGTTTTTGAGAAAATTTTTATATCGGCTGATGTATCCTGATGCCGTTTGATTAATTTATATTCTTCCAATGTCTTAATCACCACATTTATTTTTTCATCAGCCATACCTGTTGAAACTGCAACTTTTTCCATTTCCAGAAATGCGAATTTTCCCTGCGATGCGGACTTAATGTGTTCGTATAAATTCAATATTTCCTTAAATGACGGCACTGCAACTTTTAAAAAATATAGCGGTAAATTTTTATCAGCAGCGGAAAAAAATAATACTGCCCGCGAGTCCTTTTCATCGCGGCCGGCTCGGCCAATTTCTTGATAGTACGCCTCTATTGTATCCGGCATTTGCCAGTGAATAATAAATCTAATGTCCGGCTTGTCTATCCCCATGCCGAATGCATTTGTTGCGGTAATCACACGAACCTTATCGTTCATAAAATCATTTTGAATTTCTGTCCGCTGTTCGGCATCCAGTCCAGCATGGTAGTATTTTGCATCAACATTAAGTTCCTGTAAAAATTCCGATACCTCCTCGCATCTCTGTCTTGTCCCGCAATAAATGATACCGCTTCCGTTTAATTCTTTTATTAAACCGATTAATCTTTTATATTTTTCCTCGTCGGACTTGACATATTCTACTTCCAAACAAATGTTTGGTCTATCAACCGATTCTGAAATAATTTCCGGATTTTTAAGATTCAATTGTTCGCAAATATCTTTTTGAATATCAGGAGTCGCAGTTGCCGTTAATGCTATAATCGGTACATCACCGACTATTTCCCGCAAACTTTTTATGTAAAGATAATCTGGCCGGAAATCGTGGCCCCATACAGAAACACAATGTGCCTCATCAATAACAAGAAGTGAGATTTTTGCCAGACGCAGAGCGGCTGTAAATTCACGCGAACGCAATCTTTCAGGAGCGATATAAACTATTTTATAATTATTTTTTGCTAAATTAAATAACCGTGATTGTTGTTCTTTATATGATAAGGAACCATTTATAAACTCTGCATCTCTGTCATTCAATGTTTTTAAAAAATCTATCTGGTCTTTCATCAAAGAAATAAGCGGCGAAATAACCAGTGTTGTCCCTGAAATAATTTTTGCCGGTAACTGATAACACAGTGATTTCCCGGCACCCGTTGGTAATATTATTAAAGTATCTCTATTTTTAAGGACATTTTTAATGGCTTCCAACTGACCGATACGGAAATTATCATATCCAAAATGTGTTTTTAGATGTTGCAATAATGCTTCGTCACTGTGAAATTGCTGGAACATAATCTTCAAATTTAGTAAAAATCGGTTTTTCTTCCCGTTCTATGAATATTTTTCTATTTTCAGGCGTATCTGACAAAAAAACAGGGACATCTATTTTTAATGCTTTGACAATCGCATCCCATGTTCCGCCATCTTTATCAAACTCTATAGCAAAAACAGCATCGCTTAATCCAACCACAGTTGCATTGCGTTGCATCGCAGAAGATATTTGCCAGTTTAAATGCGGCGGAAACTGTGAAATAATCAGCATGTTTTGTTTAAGATTTTGTATTTTCTTAAATTCTTCCTTCAATTTGAATTCAAAAATACCAAAAGGCAACACAATAGTAGTAGTTCCTTCAGATGCAAGTGCGCCGAGATGAGCGGCTGTGTCTATCCCTTTTGCATAACCGCTTATTATATTGTAACCCGCTGAAGCCATTTTTTCGGCCACCATTTTAGTAATTTTTATTGATTCTTCACTGGCATTTCTTTTACCAATAATTGCAACGGACTTTACTTTCAGCAAATTTTTATTTCCATAAATATAAAGTAATGGCGGAGCATTGTCGTTAAGTTTTTTTTTCAGTTTTTGAGGATAAGTATCCGTTGTAGACGGAATAATCTTTACACCTCTATCACACAATTCTTGAAAAATTATGTCGTTCGTTTCATTATTCATATCTACATCAAGAATATTTTGAATAATTTCACTGCTCTGCCTGAAATTACCAATCTTTGATATTTCCGTCAATTGTTCCTTGTTCATCCGAAATAAAGCAGAAATATCTTTCCCTTGCTGTTGCAATGTATTCATTATAGAATAAAATGTTTTCGGCCCAACATTCGGTAAACTTAACAATTTTATACAGTATTTAGTTTCTTCCGTAATCATTTTTTATAATCTAAAGATTCCATTTTTTTTAACTGCTCCTCAATAAAATTCTTTTCGTCATCTTGCAAAAACCGTCTATCGCGAGCAATTATATTTCTGATAGTATTACATTTTATTAACCAATCCAAATCTTTTTTGTTATTAGATTTACTAAAAAACTGTCCGAATATTCCCCAGTTTTTTTCTATTATTTCTTTTAATTCAATAAGATAGAAATATTTTGAGAAATCAAATCTCTCGGAATCCTCTTCCCGCTGTTTGGCAATTTCTTTTCTTATATGTTGAGGAACGCTGTGAACCCACCAACCACCTTCATCCTCGCCATATTTCTCTTTTAACTTTTCAATAACAAACTTTTTTAATTTTCTTTCCAATTCTATAATATTTTCATAAACATTTGCCTTATTCTCTAACAAATTTTTATCTGATATAAATTTACTTTCTAATTCTTTTTCAATCATTTTAATATACTTTGATGCCATTATAAACTTGGGATTCAAATTAACTACTTCTGTAAATAAAGTTTTTGCTTTTTCTAAAATTTCAATTTGATTGGGGAACAAAAAACGGTAATTATATAAAAATCTGGCTAAATAAAATCGCGGTGCCCATAATGTTTTATCCTTAAGAGCTTCTTTATATTCTAATAGAATTTTTTCTTTTAGTCGGCTAATTTCTTCGGTCAGTTTTTTTGCTTCTTCATAATGCTCAAATGGAGATAATGATTTTTTCATTTCACAATTCCTCGCACTTTTTTTAAGTCATCTTTAGTATCAACGCCGATTGTTTTATGTTTTGTCCTGGTGACATAAATTTTATAGCCGTTTTCTAAAATACGCAGTTGTTCAAGTTTCTCCGCTAATTCAAGCGGCGTCTGTTTCATCTGAGCAAATTTTAATAAAAAATTTTTTTTATAGACATATAATCCTATATGTTTTAATGAATTCGGCAACGGCAGCCGTGAAAAATAAATCGCAAAATTATTCTTATTCAAAATTACCTTGACATTATTCGGATTGGCTTTTCCCTTTCCATTTTCAAAATCCGTCGCAACGGTGGCGACCTGAATGCTTTTATTTTTTATAAGCGGCTTGATAGCAGCATCAATAATTTTCGGTTTTATCAGCGGTTCATCACCCTGTATATTTACGATAATATCGCAATTAATTTTTTTTACGACAAATGCGAGACGGTCAGTGCCGCTATTGCATTCAGGAGTCATAACAACTTTGGCACCAAATGTTTCGGCGCAATTAAAAATCTTTTTATCGTCGGTGGCAACAATGACTTCGTCCAAAAATTTTGATTTAGAAGCTGCTTCATAAACCCATTGCATCATCGGTTTATCTTTTATTTTGACGAGTGGTTTACCAGGGAAACGAATTGAACCATAACGAACGGGAATAATGCCAATAATCTTCATTTTCTCATTTTCTCATTTAGCTAAATGAGAAAGTGACTCTTTTAACTCTTCTTTTGAAACAGTAGCAGTACCTAATTTTCCGACCACAATGCCGGCGGCATAATTTGCAATTTTTGATGCTTCCAGCAACGAAGCCCCGCAGGATAAAGCAAGTGTTAAAACGGCAATTACTGTATCGCCTGCGCCGGTTACATCAAAGACTTCTTTTGCCATTGTCGGTATATGGGTGATTTTTTCTTTTTCAAAAAGCGTCATTCCGTTCTCACCCTGAGTGATTAAAACGGAACGACATTTAAGTTTTTTTAGTATTTTTTTACCTAGATTCTTAAAATCATTTTCATTTTTTAATTTGTGAACACCCATTCCATCCATCGCTTCGTTCAGATTGGGAGTCAGACAATCAACAAATTTATACCTTGAAAAATTTTCAATTTTTGGGTCAACAGTAACCAGTTTTTTATATTTTTTAGTTAACCGCATAATTTCAGATATTAATTTTTGCGTTACAACACCCTTGCCATAATCCGATATTAAAACGGCATCAGACACGGGTATCTTTTTATTTATGAATTGTATAATTTTTCCCGTCACTAACGGGGAAAGTTCACATACCGTCTCTTTGTCAAATCTTACAATCTGCTGGTGGCCCGCTATAACACGGGTTTTAATTGATGTTTTTATTGCCTTGTCCGCGAAAAGTCCGCCTGTATCAATGTTTTTTTTATTAAGTTCTTTTAATAAAATTTCCGCAGCATAATCATCGCCGATACGCCCGGCAACCGAAACGCTACCGCCAAGTGAAATTATGTTATTGGCAACATTCCCCGCACCGCCCAAATTATATGTTTCACCCTTGACCTCAACCACGGGAACAGGCGCTTCCGGAGAAATTCTTTTTGATTCACCGCGAATGAATCTGTCAAGAATTAGATCGCCAATAATAAGAATATTCGCTTTCGGAAATTTTTTTATTATTTCTGATAGTCTCATACATTATTATTAGTACTTTGTTAATTTTTGGGCTTTTTTGAGCGACTTTTCCGTCTCAAAAAAGGATACCCAAGAAAAATCCATCCCCAGCGATAAACTCCGTTGGGTAACGGTGCCTAATCCACACGGTAAGAAAAAGGGTTTTTACACCTACTGCTTCAAAGCAATTAACCGTCACTGGAATGTAGCATCTCTGGCTTATACATTCTTGATGGTCTCAAAACTCAATTCCTTATCGGCTACCAACTGGATTATGCAAAATTAGTATAACATAATTTGCCCTATTTGTCAAGTAATTATGACTTTTCGGCTATTGTCTAATGAACGGGCGAAAGATATACTATAATTTATTACGGGATGTTTAATGGACTATTTGCGGAAAATTATCGGTTTGAGGATTAAGGAATTCAGACACAAGAGAGGTTTTACGCAGGATAAACTTGCGGAAAAAGCCGATTTACATCATACTTTTATGAAAAAGAAATAATACGGCGTTTTAGATAATTGTCATAACAAATCCTTTGTGCCTGACTTGAAATTTTCACTATTCGCTTCCGCTCACCCCCGAATAAATTCGGGGGCTACATTAAGATTGCCGCGCACCCTTTTCGGGTGCTCGCAATGGTATAATGAAAAAGCAGACCAATGGTCTGCTGCTACAAAAGAAAAAACAGAGTTGCAGGGATGAAGCCCTGCCCTACAATTTGTATCGTTGGATAACAATCCCCCTGCTACAACATCAAAGTCATTACATAAGCGGAAACAACCGGGATTAACAAATTATCTTTCACGGGAAGGATTTCTATAACTGTTGCGGCGAGGGAGCCGAAAAAAATCTGCGAAAATTTTATCGGATAAAAATGCGAAAATATCAGTCCGACGGCAAGGCAGGTTAAAAGATTCGTGATAACTCCCACCCAGCTTTTTTTCCCGAAAATTTTATGTTTTCCGTATTTCTCGCCGACAAGGGCGGCAAAACCGTCGCCGAATGTAAGAAAAAATATGGCAAGTAAGGCAATTTCTTTTTCAAAAAAAAACACTGTAAAAAATATACCTGACAAAGTGAAAATAAGCGTTGAAACATTTTTTGCTTCGGTTTCGCGATACACTCCGTCAAAAAATTTCAGTAATTTTTGGTTCAATTTTTCATTTTTCAGACGCAATAACTCAAAAACTATAACTATTGACATCACAATCGCCAGAATTAAAAGTATCATTTCTCTGGAAAGAAAAAAAATATAAAAAAACGGAACCAAAAGTATAAACCAATGCGATGTTTTTCTTTTTGCTTCGGGCGTCATAAATAACATCAGGAACGAGCCACGAGTAACGAGTTAAAACTTCCGTCCCTCTGTCCTTCTGTCCCTCCGTCCCTAATTCCCAAGTATTATCCTGTAATCCTCGCGATGAACCTGTGAGTTTGCCTCAATAACTATTTTTCTGTTTATTCTGTTTTCTATTTTTTTAGTGTATTGTTCGTCAAAAATTTCGGCAATATCCGGATGGACTATCAGGCGGACCGGTGATTCACCGCCGCGGGTGACAAGTTTTAATATCTCTCTTTTGATTTTTATAGCCATCGTCTCCCTTGATAATACCTGCCCGCTGCCCTCGCAATAAGGACAGGTTTCCGAGAGAAAATTAACCATGCTCTCCGTTTTACGCTGACGGGTCATTTCAATAAGTCCGAGTTTGGTAACGGGTAAAACCTCAGTTTTTGCTTTATCTTTTCTTACCAGTTCAAGCAGAAGTTTGAACACCTTTTTTCTGTCGGAAGAGCGGTGCATGTCAATCAAGTCAATAACGATAATGCCGCCGATATTTCTTAAACGCAACTGCGCCGCTATTTCATAAAGCGCTTCCATATTGGTTCTTAAAATTATTTCATCCAATGAGCCGGCTTTTGTGAATTTTCCGCTGTTGACATCAATAGCGCAGAGCGTTTCCGCTTCCTGAATTATTATGTATCCACCCGACGGTAATCTGATTTTCTGTTTTTGTATATTTGTGATTTGCTGTTCTATATTGTTCATCCCGCTTCTGCACGCAGAGTCAGGGTTCATTTCAAAAATCGGGACCTTGCCTTTATAAAGATGAATTTTTCCCTTGAATTTAGGCGAAACCATCTCTACAAAATTCAGCGTATCCTCATATTCGTCTTTTGAATCGATAAAAAATGCGGACACATCCTCGTTGAGATAATCCCTCACCGTCTTAAAAACCAGCCCCAAATCCCTGTGCAAAAGTGCAACGCCGGCGGCGGTCTCAAATTTTTTATTTATTATTTCCCAAAGGCGAGCCAGATATTTTATCTCCCTTTTGAAAACATCTTTTTCTTTTCCCGCGCCTTCGCTTCTTATTATGAACCCGCCGGTTGACGGTTTGATTTCTTCTATTATTGATTTCAGCCGGAAGCGTTCTTTCTCGTCGGTAATATTTTTGGAAACGCCTATGTGAAGAGAACTCGGTATGTATACCAGATAATGCCCGGGAAGTGAAACCTGCTGGGTAAGTTTTGAGCCCTTCGTTCCCATCGGCCCTTTTGTTACCTGCACAAGCGCAAATTTTGTTTTGTTTAAGTCGGCTTTATCTATGGTTAATTCCGAAAATGGAAGATAACCGTTTTTTGAAACACCGATATTGACGAAAGCCGCCTGAATACCGTTAAGAACCGATACGACTTTACTTTTGTAGATATTGCCGACTACATTTTCCTCGCCGAGACGCTCTATAAAAAAATCGGTAAGATGTCCGTCCTCAACAATGGCAACCCTTATTTCATCCTCAGTACAATTCGCTAAAATTTCTTTCATATTTCCCTCAATTCTCCGTTTGCCGTCTCGCAAAAAAATTCATCACGGTTTATTAATAACCCGAATTTTTCATCGTCGGATAAACCAAAAACTTTTTGAATTATTACATCCGGTTTGGCGGTTTTTTGTGGACCGAACCTCAAAAGCATTTCAATTTTACCGTCGGAATGTTTCATATAAACCATCAGCGGTCTGATATCAATAATTCTTCTGCTTTTATCCGTAATCCTTTCTATTAAAAACTCTTTTGCCGAAAAAAAATCTTTTATTTTTTGTTCGGCGATAGAAACAGAAATTCCAACGGGAACAGAATATTTTGCGACATTTACAAGCAAATCAACGGATTTGGAAATAACCGGAACGGACGACGCGGATATAATGCCGAGAGCGGGCGGCATACTTGAAGACAGGGCTTTTTCAACTTCATCTGCTCCAATCCTGCGAAACATTTCCATATCAAAAATTTCACAGTTTGAAGTGTAACCGACGGCAAGAGGAGGACCGAACGATATCTTCGGCTGGGGGCTAAACCCGGAAGAGATGCATACCGGCAAAGAAGCACGGCGAACTGCCTGGCGAATTGCCGACACAACTTCAAGATGCGTCAGAAATCTCAGCGGTTTTTCCTTGGTATATTTAACTCTTATCTTGGATATCGCTCTCGTGATATTACCTTTCGCTCCGCTCACCCCCACCCGATTAAAATCGGGTGCTACAAGTCGGGGGCTACAATAGGTTTAGTCAATCCGACTGAAGTCGGGTTAAACCCTGACATCTTTTTATCTTCTTGCACGGTTAAGTACGCTTGTTTTCAGATATTCAAAATTGAGCGGCTTTAACAGGCAGTCAACCGCACCGG
>Ga0210051_1007518_pt1 | contig 10141 bp, 9 predicted proteins | sample CryGey092014_all_FD_185464 | JGI IMG/M metagenome (GOLD analysis project Ga0210051, IMG submission 185464) | Groundwater microbial communities from aquifer - Crystal Geyser CG23_combo_of_CG06-09_8/20/14_all (SPAdes) (version 2) | ecosystem: Environmental > Aquatic > Deep subsurface > Groundwater ...
GAACCTCTTTCCTGCAGCTTGAAGTTGAACAAGGCTCTAAAAAACCTTCTGTTTTTCTGGTTTTAGTCCACGATATGCAAAAAGACCCTCTGAGCCTGGCTTTGTCTCACGTTGATTTTTACCAGCCTTCCAGCACCAAGGAAATCAAGGTTAAGGTGCCTTTGGTGTTTGAAGGAGAGTCTGAGGCGGTTAAAAGCCTGGGCGGGACTTTGGTCAAAAACATCCAGGAGATCCAGGTTCAGGCCCTGCCGCAAAACCTTCCCCACGAAATCAAGGTTGACTTAAAGGCTCTTGACGAATTGGGCAAAACCATACTGATAAAAGATTTGATTGTTGCAGATAATGTAAAAATCTTAAAACACCCGGAAGAAATCGTGGCCCAGACAATGGCGGCAGAAAAGATCGAAGAGGAATTGGCCAGGCCCGTTGAAGAAAAGATTGAGGAAGTGAAAGTAGTGGAGAAAGAGAAGAAAGAAGAAACAATGCCTAAAGAAGAACCGAAAGCAGCCGCGCCAAAAGCAACGCCAAAAGAAAAATAGCGTTTTACAAGATGAAGACACCAATAATCCTGACAAAACCAAAAATCGGCTTGGTTTTTCTGATTATTGTTTTTGCTTTTTCAATTTTGCTTTTCAGTTTCTCTTTAGCTCAGACTCCGGAACAAGAAAGAGAAACTCTTGAACAAGAGCTCAAAACCCTAGAAGAAAAAATCAGCCAGTACGAAAAGAATATCCAGGGGGTTCAGAAAGAAAAAAAGACCCTCCAGAACCAGATAACTATTCTCCAGAACAAGATTAAGTCTTTGAACCTGCAAATCAGCCAGGGAAACTTGATGATAAAGAGCTTGGGAGTCCAGATTCAAACCACTGAAGGAGAAATCGAAAAAACCAAGTCCCAGATAGACCAGACCCGGTTAAAACTCAAGGAAGCCTTAAGGGTTCTCTACCAGGAAAGCCAGAAAGGAGATTTGGAAATTTTCCTTAGCAGCGATACTTTATCTGACTTTTTCAGCCATTTGGCAAATCTGGAAACCTTAAACTCGAAAGTCAGCCAGTCTTTGAGCAGCATCGAATCTCTCAAAACTTATCTTGAGAATGAAAAGAACAATCTCGACAAGGAAAAAGACGATTTGCAGAAAATTGTCGGAGTTCAGCTTCTCCAAAAGCAGGCGGGCTTGAACAGCAAAAAACAGCAGGAAGTGATTTTGGAAGAAACTAAGGGTAAAGAAACTCTTTACCAGCAATATCTTGAAGAAACCCAGAAAAAAGCAGCGGAGATCAGATCGCGCATCTTTGAGCTGATCGGCGTGGCCCAGGCTCCCACTTTTGGCCAGGCATACGAAATCGCCAAAACGATTTCAAAAACAACCGGCATCAGGCCGGCTTTTCTGCTGGCAGTCATTACCCAGGAATCGAATCTGGGCAAAAACGTGGGCCAGTGCAACTGCACCAGCTGCAAGCATCCTGAAATCAGCTGGAAAGAGATAATGAAAGAAAGCCGGGACTGGAAGCCGTTCCTGGAAATCGCCAAAGAACTGGGAAAAGATCCGAATAATACTCCTGTTTCCTGCCCCCTGTACCTTAACGGAAAAAGAGTCGGCTATGGCGGCGCCATGGGGCCAGCCCAGTTCATCCCTTCCACCTGGCTGATTTACAAGCCGAAAATCGAAGCTATTACTGGCAAGGTGCCAGCTGATCCCTGGAATATTTCTGACGCTTTTTTGGCAGCTGCCCTGTATCTTAAAGATTACGGCGCTGCCTCCCAAACCTATAACAGCGAGTGGAGGGCAGCCATGATCTATTTTGCCGGCAGTACTAAAAGCCAATACCGTTTTTACGGCGATTCGGTGATGAGTATTGCCAAAAGCCTGGAAGACGACATCAGCGCAATTGAAAAGAGTCAGTAAGCCCCGTAGGAAATCGCAGGGTTTTCCGTGGAGAGACAGAGGGGTAAAATATTTCATCCAGAAAACCCGTTAAAATCTTCAAAATCTTGCTTAAATTAATTATCAAGGTCTAAATTATTAACCACGGAAATATTTAATTTCCTACGGGGTAAGGAGAAACCGGGACTTCCTGGTTTTTGTTTTTTAATATCTTTGCTTTTTGGGAAATCTGGGGAAGAGCAATGGCAAAGATAAAAATTATCCCCAGTAAAAGGATGAGGGCCTCGATCAGGCCCTGGCCCCGACGGTATTCAGTTTTCTGAAGCAGAAAATTGCTTTTCAAGCTCATTTGTTATCGGTTCTAATTTTCCTGCCAAGATTTCCTCTAAATGGTGCCAGCTCTTTTTGATCCGGTGGTCAGTTAATCTATCTTGGGGAAAATTGTAGGTTCTGATCTTTTCCGCTCTTTTAGCCCAGCCGATCTGGGATTTTCTGGCGCCAGACAAACCTTCCTCTTCTTTAATCAGCTTTTGTTCTAAGAGCTTGGCAGACAATATGGCTAAGGCATTTTCTTTGTTCTGAAGCTGGCTTCTTTCGCTTCTCGAGGTAATGATGATTCCCGAAGGCGAGTGAGTAACCCTGACCGCCGTCTTTCTCTTGTTGACGTTCTGGCCTCCCGGACCAGTGGCGTTGAAGAAATCAATTTTGATTTCACTAGGGCTGATTTTCAGATCCACTGCCTTTGGCTTCATTAAAACCGCGACCGTGGCCGTGGAAGTGTGAACCCGGCCTGATTTTTCCGTTTCAGGAATCCTCTGGACCCTGTGGACGCCGGCCTCGTGCCTCATCATGCCAAAAACATCTGTATTTCCCGTTTTTTTAGGCCCGGGCTTAAGCTCAAAAATGATTTCTTTCAAGCCCCCGATTTCTGTCTGGGAAGAATCCAAAACCCTTTCCTGCCAGGCCTGAAACCTGGCAAAACCAGAATACATTTGAAAAAGGTCCTGGGCAAAAAGGGCTGCCTCCTCTCCGCCCACTCCGGCCCTGATCTCAACAATGGCGGCAGTGCTCTGGCCAAGACCCTTTTTTGTCTCCTCCATTTCTTTCAAAAGGTTTTCGAGATCCAGTTCCAGGGCCTTTCTTTTTTCTCTTAAGATATTGGATTCTTCTGCTGCCAGAGTAACCAGCTCCTGGTCTTCTTTGGCAGAAAGAATGGCTTCGTTTTCCTCAATCTGGTTTTCCACCTCTTTTAAGGCAGCTTCTTTTTTGATAATGTTGTCTAGTTGAGATTTTTTCCTGGAAAGATGCTCGAATCTCTCCAAATCTGAAACCACCTCAGAATTTTTGAGCTCCTCAATGAGCTTTTGATATTCCTCTTCTATTTGCTGACGGTTTAACTCCATCTATTTTGACTTTTTCGCCAGCCTGTCCCTGAATTTCTGAACCTGGCCAGCCCTGTCAATAATCTTTTCTTTGCCGGTATAGAAGGGGTGGCACTTAGAGCAGATCTCCACCTCGATGAATTCTTTGGTCGAGCCAACAACAAAACTGTTGCCGCAACTGCATCTTACCTGCGCATTTTGATAATAAGTTGGATGAATATTCTTTTTCATAATTTTATTTCTATTTTGGATGCCTGCCCCGTAGGGTCCCGCTGAAAGCGGGACTCCTGCGGGGAATGTCTTTTTTCATAAAGTTTATTCTTTTATCCTATGCCAAATTGCCTAATGGCGTAAAAAATCAGGAGGAGAAAGAGAATGACGAAGATAATGTCTAAGATTTTGGTCATAGTTTTGCCTTTAATTTGCCTTTTCTCCATTTTAGAGGAATATTTTAAAAAATCAACCCCGTACCAACTTTGCCAGAAAAGTACCTTGCGAAGCGCGCTTGCCGAATAGGCAAACCCCGTAATTGGGCGCAGCGCTTCGCTCCAGTTCGGGGCGCAGCTATTCGCTGCCCGCACTGCGCGACCTAATAATCTAGCAAAGTTGGTGCGGGGTCAACCCCGTACCAACTTTGCCAGAAAAGTACCTTGCGAAGCGCGCTTGCCGAATAGGCAAACCCCGTAATTGGGCGCAGCGCTTCGCTCCAGTTCGGGGCGCAGCTATTCGCTGCCCGCACTGCGCGACCTAATAATCTAGCAAAGTTGGTGCGGGGTCAACCCCTTCCAGAGAAACTCTTGTCTTGGTTTTAAAATAATGATATATTCTATCTATGATAAAACCAGAGCTAAAAATTAATATTGACCCCGTAGGAAGCCGCTGAGTTTTCCGTAGCTAAACAAATTACAGAAATATTTTTATCAGAAAACTCTTCAAATCGTTTAACTATTCTTAGAAATGATAACAAAATCTAAATCCGACAATCACGAAAATATTTCAACTTCCTACGGGGTTGACCCGGAAGAAATGCTTAAAGCGGGTTGCCATTTCGGGCACCAGTCTTCAACCTCTCATCCGAAAATGAAGCCTTTTATCTTTGGCTCGAGAAACAACGTCCAGATTATTGATCTGGAGAAGACTGCCGAGAAATTGAAAGAGGCTTTAAGTTTTATCGAAAGCCTTGTCAAGGAAAAAAAGACAATCCTGTTAATCGGCACCAAAATCCAGTTTAAAAAAATAGTTGAGGAAATTGCCAAAGAATGCGGCCTGCCCTATGTCGCCGAACGCTGGCTCGGAGGCACTTTTACCAATTTCGAGGTGATCAAGAAAAGAGTTGTTTATATGAAAGACCTTGAGAAGAAAAAAGCTGAAGGGGACTTGGAAAAATACACCAAAAAAGAGAGAGCCAAGATAGAAAAAGAGATCAAGGCTCTTGAGCAAAGGCTGGGCGGCATCAAAGACTTGGAAAAGCTGCCTGAGGCCATTTTTGTCTGCGACATGAAAAAGGACTTGGCCGCCATCAAGGAAGCAAGAATAAAAGAGGTAAAGGTTATTGGCATTTCAGACACAGATATTGACCCCAGCCTGGCTGATTATCCGATCCCGGCCAATGACAATGCCGCTTCCTCGGTCAAATACATTCTTGAAAAGCTAAAGGAAACTGTTTTAAAGGCAAAGCCATAATATGCCAGACATTAATCAGTTAAAACAATTAAGAGAGGAAACCTCCTCGCCAGTCAAAGACTGCCTGAAAGCTCTTGAAGATTCTGGAGGAAGCCTGGAAAAAGCAAAGGAAATCTTGAAAAAGCGCGGGAAAATCATCGCGGAGAAAAAGGCGGAAAGAGAGGCCAAAGAGGGGATTGTTGACAGCTACCTTCACCCCAATAAAAAAGTGGGGGTTCTTTTGGAAATCAGGTGCGAATCTGACTTTGTTGCCAAAGCCCAGAATTTCCAGGATCTCTCCCATGAGATCTGCCTCCAGATTGCCGCTAGCAACCCCTTATTTGTCTCAGAAAAAGACATTCCCGAAGATTTTGTCGAAAAAGAGAAAAAAATCTATGAAGAGCAGGCAATGGAATCCGGAAAAGACAAAAACATCCTTGAGCAGATTATTGAGGGAAAATGGAAAAAGCGCAAAGAGGAAATCTGCCTGTTGGAACAGCCCTGGATCAAGGACGAAAACAAGAAAATAAAAGATCTTCTCACGGAATCAATCGCTAAACTTGGCGAAAACATTGTTATCAGAGGCTTTAGCCGCTTCAGTATAAGATGATAATGTTTATCTTAGACATTCTAGCCAAAATCGTCTTTTTTACCAGCTTTATCGCTATGCTGGTCATTTTTTACAAGAAAGCAGGGCTTCTGGCCAATTTGCCCAAAACCACTCCTGTCTTTGAGACAAGGAAAAAAACTTTAGCCAATCTTTGGGAAAAAACAAAGAATCTGCCTTTCTTGAAAGACTTTTCCTTGGAAATGGTTTTGCAAAAGATTCTTTCTCGCTTCCGGGTTTTTGCCTTAAAGACAGAAAACAAAACTTCCCGCTGGCTGGAAGCTTTAAGGGCCAGGGCAAAGAAAAACAACTCTCAGGAAAAGAAAGACGACAACTACTGGGAAACTTTAGAAGAGGATAAAAAGAATAACAATAAATAGTACTTATGCCGGCATAGCTCAGTGGTACCCCAGTAGTAGTCCCGCTAAAAGCGGGACACTACGGGGCAAGGAGCAACGGTTTTGCCTGCCCCGCACAGATACAAAAATGCCATCCTAGCTCAATGGTAGAGCAACTGTTTTGTAAACAGTAGGTTCGCGGTCCGAGCCCGCGGGATGGCTAAAAATATATAGTGGTATTTTACGAGTCGGGGGCCTTGCCCCGTATAGTCGCCACCACGACGCGAAGCTATAAGGTTCGGGAGTGGAAAGACTTATACGGGGTCCAAATCCCTCTGCCGGCTCTTGACTAACTCTCTTTTTCTTGACAAGATAGAAGCAGACAGATAAGATAACTTTTGAAGGCAATATGGACGGGAGCCACTAAAAATTTAAGGATAGTAAGGAAAGACGAAAATTGCAGGAATCGTCTTCCTGTTTTTGTTTCTGCTTTGCAGAAACAACCCCTTTCAAATTTTGCCGCTGTAATTCAAAAAATGAGAGGAGTGGTGAAAAACGGACAAATAACTTGCGGCGCGCGTGCGCGAATAGCGCATCCCTTAATGGGCGAAGCGCGACGCCAAAGTATACGGCAGCAAAATTTGGAATGGGGTTGATACATATAAAAGAATGGAAAGATCTTTGAAAACTTAATCTGTGACCAGTTAAAAGTTAAGAGCAACGCTTCGGCGCGGCTCAGCGCAAGCACACTGAGCTTGTCGAAGTGCAAATAGTTTTTCAGAGTTGCTCCGATATTATTACTTTGAGGATCTTAAACTTATCTTTACAGATAAGATTTTTCTCAATTATTTTGAGGATTTGATCCTGGTCCAGGATGAACGCTGGCGGCGTGGATAAGGCATGCAAGTCGAACGCCGAGCACATAACGCAAGTTATGTGCTTGGAGTGGCGAATTGGTTAGTAACACGTAGATAATCTTCTCCCGCCACGGCCATAACTCGGAGAAATCCGAGCTAATAGCCGATGGTTTCTATTTGTCGCAAGACGGATAGAATAAATGGTCACCGCAAGGTGGCCGGGCGGGAATGAGTCTGCGGCCTATCAGCTAGTTGGTGAGGTAATGGCCCACCAAGGCAATGACGGGTAGGGGGAATGAGAGTTCGATCCCCAACAAAGATACTGAGACATGGATCTTACTCCTACGGGAGGCAGCAGTCGAGAATATTCGGCAATGGGGGAAACCCTGACCGAGCGACGCCGCGTGCGGGAAGAAGCCCTTTGGGGTGTAAACCGCTTTTCTGAGGGAAGAATCCGCAAGGATGACGGTACCTCAGGAATAAGGGGATGCAAATTCTGTGCCAGCAGCCGCGGTAAGACAGAATCCCCAAGCGTTATCCGGATTTATTGGGCGTAAAGCGTCTGTAGGTGGCTGGACAAGTCTCTAATTAAACCTCAAGGGCTCAACCTTTGAGCTGTTGGAGATACTATCTAGCTAGAGGATGTTAGGGGCTGACGGAACGGTCGGTGTAGGAGTGAAATCCATTGATATCGACCGGAACACCAAAAGCGAAGGCAGTCAGCTAGGGCAATCCTGACACTGAGAGACGAAAGCGTGGGGAGCAAAAAGGATTAGATACCCTTGTAGTCCACGCCGTAAACTATGGATACTGGCTACTTGAAGTGTCGACCCTTCAAGCGGCGAAGCTAACGCGTTAAGTATCCCGCCTGGGAAGTACGGCCGCAAGGCTAAAACTCAAAGGAATAGACGGGGATTCACACAAGCGGTGGATCATGTGGCTTAATTCGACAACAAACGAGGAACCTTACCAGGGCTAGAAATCCCACTAAAACCCCATAGAAATATGGGACTACCCACAAGGATAGTGGGACAGGTACTGCATGGTTGTCGTCAGCAGGTGCCGTGAGGCGCTCCCTTAAATGGGGAAACCTGCGCAACCCTTACTTGATGTTTTAAATGTCATCGAGAACTGCCCGGGATAACTGGGAGGAAGGCGAGGATGACGCCAAATCAGCATGGTCCTTTGATGCCCTGGGCTGCACACATGATACAATGGCGAGGACAATGGGTTGCCAAGCCGTAAGGCGGAGCTAATCCCATCAAACCTCGTCTCAGTTCGGATTGAGGGCTGCAACTCGCCCTCATGAAGCCGGAATCGCTAGTAATCGCCGATCAGCTATGCGGCGATGAATATGTTCCTGAATCTTGTACTCACCGCCCGTCACGTCAAGCGAGCTGGGAATACCCGAAGCGCCGAGTCTGACTCGGAACTAAGGTAAGCTCAGTGAGAGGGACGAAGTCGTAGGAGCAATCTGCTAGTTGCGACCTCTGAACCGCAAGGTTTAGAGAAAAACTCGGCTATATGCTGGAATAACTGTGTATTTGAGACTACCCATGTTAAAATGAGTAACATGCGTGAAAAAGCCGTCAATGCAGTCAATCAGCAGGGAAGCGAGCACATAAAGCGTTATGTGCTTCGCCCCTCAGAGACTATACGCCGAGCTCCGTTTTCTCCCAAAAAGGGAGAGAGAATAGCTTATTTATTGGGCGCCTTACACGATGGAACCTTCAGCAGTAATAAAAGGTTCCGAATTTCTCAGAAAGGCACGGAATGGCTGAAAGTTCTTAAAGCAATATTCAAAAGTCTTGGTTATAACGCCTGGATCTATAAAGAAGGGTCGGATAGAAAGGTTTACGTAATAGAAACCTTAGCAAATTTCCTGGATTTCAGATTTAATCCATCAAGGATAGAGAAAAATGACGAGAAAATAGGTTATGTTAGAGGATTTTTTGACGCCGAGGGAGGCATACCGCATAATCATAAAAAAAGATTCTATATCCAGTTAATCCAAAAAGACAAAGAAAAGCTGAAAAAAATTAAGAAAATCTTGACAGAATTAGGCATAAAAACCGGTAAACTACATAATCCAAGTTATAAAGTAGATCCCAATTACTGGAGAGTCTATGTCTTGGCGGAATCACACAAAACATTCTTGACAAAAATAGGCTCTTGGCACCCGAAAAAAGTTAAAATTCTGAATAAACGGATGATGATATAGTCCATGCCTTATAGCGATATAGGGAATAACATGAACAAGGCACGCGTAGCGGAAGCTGTGCGTGGATCACCTCCTTTTAAAGTGTCGATTACAGTTGAAAACTGGGAATTCCGTTTTCAACTCTAGGGTATTGGTCTCAAAGCCCTAAACTGAGACTCTCGGCCAGTTGAACTGGCCAGGTCGGAGCAACTCTGAGAAACTATCTTATTAAAAACCAAAAGCCCGCTTCAGAGCGGGTTTTTGGCTTGAAATTAATGAAAAAGGCTAATCATAAGCTGGTAGATCGAGGCAGCTTTAATGTTTAAAGGGAAGCCGTAGCTTAGGGGAGAAATGGCTAAAAAGACAAGGACTGCCATGCCTAAATAAAAATAAAAGAAAGAAGCGTGCTTTTCCATGAAGCCATCCAAGAAAACCGACAAAAGAATGACGGCAAAAGCCAGGGCCGGCAGATAGTGATACAAAAAGGCGATCCGGCTGACCATTATAAAGGGCAGGAGATTTGCCAGAAAGCCGGTTATCAAGAAAAAGACAACCCATCTTTTCTTTTTTAAAACAAAGAACCCTAAAAACAGGCTTAAAAAAGCCGGCAGCCAGGCTAAAGGATTGCCGAAAAGATAGATGTTGGCGACTTTGTCTTTAGACCAGTACCAGACAGGCTTTTTCATTAAAGGCCATTCGTGCCACTTGCTGGCATCGGGATGGTCTTTTTTTAAGCCGGTGTTGTAAAAATACATCTTTTCGTTCAGCTCAACTAGTTTGTCCCAAAAAGACATATGCTTTGTTTCTTGGCTGACATTGCTGCCAACCAGAGTCTTTTGGAAATCTGGCGTCATGAAAGCGTTTCCCGGACCGGATAAATATAAAAGTTTAAAATGAATGGCAAAGGGCAGGATATAGATAACGACAACCAGGGCTAAAGAAACAACAACTTCTGCAAAAAACTTCAAAAGTCTTTTAAAGTTAATGTTTTTCAAAAAGCTGAACAAGGAGAATAAAAGAATAATTCCCAGAAAAGACAGGCCGGTCCATTTTATGGAAAAGGCCAAGCCAGCCAAAGCCATGGAAAGAAAGTAAAACAAATGTTTTTTCAGCCGGCTTTCCTGCTTTTGGGAAAGCAAAAAAATGAATAGGGACAAGAAGCCGAAAAGGAATAAGAAGTTGTCAACGAGAATGAATTTTGATTCAATCA
>Ga0210051_1007519_pt1 | contig 10139 bp, 10 predicted proteins | sample CryGey092014_all_FD_185464 | JGI IMG/M metagenome (GOLD analysis project Ga0210051, IMG submission 185464) | Groundwater microbial communities from aquifer - Crystal Geyser CG23_combo_of_CG06-09_8/20/14_all (SPAdes) (version 2) | ecosystem: Environmental > Aquatic > Deep subsurface > Groundwater...
GGTAGGCGGGGGTGTAATCAGAGATTTCTGGACTTTTCAGAAATCTCATTCAAAAGATATCGGCAGAGAAGATATAGATCTCTGTCTCTTTCTCCTTCCAGGCATTGGAAGGAAGCCCTGCCTTTTGGCAAGTATGCTCCAAAAAGGTCTGACGATCCCATCCATATTCTGTAGCGACCTGGGGCAGAAGAAGACCTGCCCACATTCCTTTCACCATATAGATTCCGTGTTTCCCAACTTGAATCTCATTGATATCTGTAATCCTCTTAAGGGGAGTCAGAACAGATATTTCAATATCGAGTTCTGGAAGTTCTTTTTCTTTAACAGGAGTAAAACGGGGATCTTTGAATGCTGCAGCCTCAGCCATTTTCTCAATGGTCTTATGCAGAGGCCCCTGCCCTTCAATGTATCCAATGCAACCTCTCAGTTGCCCCCTTCTGTGAATGGTCACAAAGGCCCCCCGATTCTCCTTCAGAATAGGCGATTCAATCTTGAACTCTGGAACGGCCTTCCCTCTCGCTTTATTTTCAATCACTGTTGTGGCGATATGATGGAGAGTCTTCTTCTCCTCCTCATTTAATCCCAAATCGACGCCAACTATCTTCTCTTCTTTCATCTTTTCTTTCCCCCCGACTTTCTTATAAAAAACGCCAGCCGCATACCCTACGACACGGCTCCGATCTCCTGTCACATCTCCAGAATTGAGGTATTTGAGCATCTTGCCCTGATTGGCCCCAAGAATCTTAGCCGCCAGCATGACAGAAATGATTGGCCCTCCGCCACAGGCTTCACAACGCCCATTCTTTAGATCTCGGTTCAATCCTTCTGGATCGAATCGATCGATATGGTTCAGAACGATCTTGTCGAGCTTAACTGCCTCATCATAAGAATGAAAATGGGAGAGGTCTGAACTGGCAATCAATAAGACATTTTTCCCCCTAACCGTCTCGGCAATAGCTGATGCGAGGGATTGGCAGGTCTCCCAGCTCCAGTAGGGTTCCATCACAATGGGGATCAGTTTGAATGATTTTAAAACCACCTGAAGGAAGGGAATCTGAACTTCTAAAGAATGCTCCTGGTAATGAGCTTCGGGAAGAAATTGAATCTCTTTTCGTCTCTCCATCATCTTTTTGGAAAGTTCACCATCAATAGAAACCACACCCAAGGGGGTTCGGTATCCTCCCCGATCATAAAGGGATACTCCTTTAAAAAGAGCCCGATGGCTGGGTGCGACGACCACCACGGAATCGAAAGTTTTCCCTTCAACCAATTTATAGGCATAGGCTGCCACTTGGCCGGAATACATATATCCAGCATGGGGTGAGACCAGAGCAAAGATCTCACCTTCCAACTTATCTTTCTTCGCATTTTCGAGATAACGCTTCACATCCCGGGAAAGAACTTCCGGTCTATCGGGATAAAATGCCCCTGCCACAGCCGGCTCCCTGATCTCTTTCATCGCTGCCTCCTTCCCCCCTTTCGAGATCTGAGCGACCGCCACAGAACTCATGAGGAGAAAGCTAATTAAAAAAAGGAGATAAAAAAGTCTTCTCAAAATTCTTCTTCCTGTTTCTCAGGATATCCCCTCCCCCTCTGACGGGGGAGGGGCAGGGTGGGGGTGGATAAGAAAGCTAAATTCCCCCTCCCCTTTACCCTGTTAGATAAGGTCCTCTATCCAGCCCTGTTATCCAGAAAACGTTCTATCTAACAGGGTGAATCCCCTCCCGCCAGGGGAGGGGAGTTTGAGGTTTATTTCCTTGGTAACCTAATTCCAAACAGCAAATGTTAAAGTCTTATCTGACATTTGAACTCTAATATTATCTGCTATCCAATAAAAGCGTCACGGGTCCATCGTTAATAAGATGAACCTCCATTTTGGCCTGAAATTCCCCTGTCTGAACAGGAATGCCTTGTCCTCTCAATTTTGATATGAATTGTTCGTAAAGATGCTTAGCGAGGGTGGACTCTTCGGCTTCGGTGAAAGAAGGCCTTCGACCTTTCCGACAATCGCCATAGAGCGTGAACTGTGAAACGATCAGCATCTCCCCACCTATTTCTTTTAATGAAAGATTAAATTTCCCGGAGGCATCTTCGAAGATTCTAAGTTCAGGTATCTTGGAAGTTAAAAAAGAGAGGTCACTCTCTCCATCCCCTTTTCCCACACCGACGAGCACCAGAAGGCCCTTACCAATCTTTCCCGTCACTCGGCCACTCACACAAACCTGGGCAGATTTAACCCTTTGGATCACAGCCTTCATAAAAAATCAGCGCAAAATATAAATTGCAAATTGTAAAATGCAAAATATATGAAATTTTTTAATTTTGAATTGCTAATTTTGTACTTTGCAATTTTCAATGATCCTTTTTAACCTTCTTTCTCTTTATCTTTTTTGGCCTGAGCCACCACCTTCTCAGTCATTTGGGCAGGAACTTCCTCATAATGGGAAAATTCCATGGTGAAGGTTCCCCGGCCACCTGTTTTGGAATTGAGATCCGGAGCGTACTTCAGCATTTCTGACATGGGGACATTGGCTTCGATCATTTGGCAATTTCCTTTGGCATCGACTCTCAAAACCCTTCCCCGGCGGCTGTTGAGGTCGCCGATCACATCACCGATGTTCTCATCCGGCGCCGTGACCACCACTTTCATAATCGGTTCAAGAAGCACTGGATTGGCTTCCTGAACCCCTTTCTTAAAGGCCATGATGGCAGCGATCTTGAAGGCCATTTCCGAAGAATCGACCTCGTGAGATTTCCCATCGTAAAAACGGACCTTCACATCCACCACAGGATAACCAGCCAGAACGCCACTTTGCATCGCCTCGGCGATTCCCTTCTCCACGGCTGGAACAAAATTCCTTGGGACGTTCATCCCAGTGAGGGCATTCTCAAATTCGAAACCCGTTCCCCGTGGAAGAGCAGAAATATCGAAATGAACTTCAGCAAATTGCCCCCGACCCCCGGTCTGTTTCTTATGACGATAGACCACACCTGTCTTCGATCCACGGATTGTCTCTTTATAGGGAACTTTCGGAACACTGAGGTTCACCTCCACTCCGAATTTCCTTTTTAATTTTTCAACGATGACCTCCACATGGGTCTGCCCCACACCGGAGAGAAGTATCTCACCGGTTTGTTCGTCACGGCCTAACATCATCGTCGGATCTTCCTCGTGGATGCGCGCCAGAGAGGCGGCGATCTTTTCCTCATCCCCTTTGCTCTTTGGGGTGAGCGCATAGGAAATCATGGGAAGAGGAAGCTTCGTTTCTGCAAATACAATGGGCTTTTTCTCATCAGAGAATGTGTCGCCAGTAGTGGTCTCCTTTAATTTGGCAACCGCCACGATATCCCCTATGCCGGCGAAGCCTATCGGTTTCTGCTTTTTCCCTTCTAATAAGAAAATCTGGGCGATTCTTTCCTTTACATCCTTTTTGGAGTTGTAGAGAGTAGAATCTGCATTCACGGATCCAGAATATACCCTGAAGAGATTTAGCTTTCCTGCAAAGGGATCGGCGATCGTCTTAAACACAAAAGCAGAGTATGGCGCATCTTCTTTGGGTTCCCGGGTTTCGGGCTCTCCTGTCTTGGCATTCTTTCCCTGAACCGGGCCCTTTTCCAGAGGTGAAGGAAAGCAGGAAACCGCCACATCCAGAAGAGGTTGGATCCCTATATTCCGGAGGGAGGAACCGCAAACGGCAGGCACCAATCTCCTTTCCATCGTTCCTTTTCGAAGACACCGAACGATCTCCTCGGTGGAAACCTCCCCGGATTCTAAATATTTTTCCATCAACTGATCGTCCATTTCCACTACGGTCTCGACCAGCTTCTCACGGAGTCGTTCCACCTCTTCTTTCATGTCCTGGGGAACGTCTTTAAGTTCGAATTGGCCGCTTCCATCTTCTCGATAGAAATAGGCTTTCCTCTGAATCAAATCCACCACTCCTTTAAAATTCCCCTCTCCTCCGATAGGAAGTTGGACAGGAACAGCCGGTTGAGAAGAGAAAGCCTTTTTTACCTCCTCAACCACATTGAGAAAATTGGCCCGCTCCGTATCCATTTTGCTGACATAAAGGATCCGTGGGGCTTGAAACTCATTGGCATATCCCCACACTGTCTCGGTTTGAACCTTGACGCCCGAATTTCCGCTGACCACGATGATAGCCCCATCCACAACTCTCATGGAGGCTTTTGCCTCAGCGATGAAATTGGCATATCCGGGTGTGTCAATGATATGAAACTGATATTTATTCCATTCGAAATGAGAAAGGGAAGCGCTGATGCTAATTTTTCGATTAATTTCCTCTGGTTCAAAATCCATTAAAGAGGAACCATCATCAACGCGGCCAAGGCGGGTATTTTCGCCCGTATCGAAGAGAATTGCCTCGACCAGAGAGGTCTTCCCTTCTCCGCCATGGCCAAAGGTTCCTATGTTACGAATGTTGGTCGGTTCAACCCGTTTCATCTTTTCTCCTTTCCATTATTCATCCGATCAAAAAGAACAATGTAATAAATTACTTTTTTCCCAATGAAAAGTCAACCCTTTCGACTTCTTTTTGTCGACCGCTTCATAAATGCCAGGGCTTGCCATGGCCGAATGGATCAACTCTTACCTCCCCATCGATCATTGACACATAAGGGGCATTCCCTTAGAATGTTTGGCAAGGAGGTTCGCATATGAAGAGTCCTGTCTTTTTTTCGGACCTGAAGGTTGAATCCGGGAAAACTCTCCTTGATAAATTGGATATCCTTTTGGATCGGGTTGATTTGAAAGGAAAGATCAGAGAGAAGGATCTGGTGGCGATTAAGCTCCATTTTGGGGAGAAAGGGAATACAGCCTACGTTCGACCCATCTTTTTAAGAAGGGTGGTGGATCGAGTTAAACAATATAAAGGTAAGCCTTTCTTAACCGATACCAACACTCTCTATATTGGAACCCGAAGTGAAGCGGTCTCCCATCTGACCACCGCTTCTGAAAATGGGTTCACAGAATCTGTTGTCAATGCTCCTATTCTGATCGCAGATGGCTTGAGAGGCAATAGTACGATGAAGGTTCGGATTGACAAACCTATTTTCAAAACGGTTTCCATCGCTCATGCAATCTATATGGCAGATGTCCTGATCGCCGTCACCCATTTCAAGGGTCATGAACTGTGTGGATTTGGAGGAGTATTAAAGAATCTGGGAATGGGGTGTTCCAGCCGTGAGGGAAAGTTGAGTCAACATTCAAATATCTCACCCAAGGTCAAAAGAAAGAACTGCAAGGGCTGTGAGCGGTGCCTTAGCTGGTGTGCGCAAGAAGCAATTTCGATGCGGGCGCCGCAATCGGGTGTCGAAACAAAGCAAACCATCGCCTTTATTGATCCCAAAAAATGCGTTGGGTGTGGAGAATGCATCCTCACCTGTCCTTCCGGAGCCATTCAAATCCAATGGAACGAGAGCATCCCCATCTTCCAAAAGAAAATGGTGGAACATGCCTATGGAGCTGTTCAGAAGAAAAAGGGGAAGACTCTTTACCTCAACTTTCTTACACAGATCTCCCCTGCCTGTGACTGTTATGGGTATTCCGATACACCCATTGTCAATGATATTGGCATCCTTTCCTCTGAAGATCCGGTCGCCATTGATCAGGCCTCCGTTGATTTGGTCAATGGAGAAACGGGAAACCGGTCCTCTAAACTTCCAAAAAACTGGGAATCCGGAGAGGATAAATTTCGTGCGATCTATCCGGAGGTGGATTGGAATATCCAGCTCGCCTATGCCGAAGAGATCGGAATGGGAACAAGAGAATATGAATTGATTAAAATCTAATCGTTAAGCGTAAGGTGTAAGGCGGAAGTGGCTAAACATCTTTCTCTCACTTCTTGCAACAAGATTTTTCCCCTTGCGTCTTGCGCCTCACGACTTGCGTCTTTCAGTATTTCACTTCTTTCAGAAATAAGCCTTGTGCGGGGGCGGTGGGACCTGCTTTTTTTCTATCCTTTGAATTTAAAATCTTTTGAAACTCCACAGCATTGATCCTGCCTTTTCCAACCTCCACTAATGTCCCGATGATTGCCCTCACCATCTGTTTTAAAAAACCATTGGCTTCGATCTCGAAACGGATGAAACCCTCTCGCCCCCTCTTCCACTCCGCCCGGATCACCCTCCGGACAGCCGTCCGAGTAGGCGTCCCCACTGATCGAAATGAAGAGAAGTCATGTTCCCCAATCAAATGCTTGCTCGCCTTCTTCATTTCCGTCAAATTTAACTTCTGGGGAATATGCCATACATACCCTCGATGAAAGGCTGACCGGAGATTTCGATTGAGAATTCGATATTCATAGACTTTGCTTTTTGAATACCTTCTCGCATGAAAACTTTCCTCAACCTCTTCTATCTTTTGAATCACGATATCAGGAGGGAGGAGACTATTGAGCGCCCTCTGCATCGTATGGATATCCATTTGACTCTGGGTTTTGAAGTGAGCAACCTGGGCTAATGCATGGACCCCTGAATCCGTTCTTCCAGAACCGAACAATTGGATGGACTCTCCTGTGAGAAGTCCTAATTTTTCTTCAAGCATCCCCTGAATGGTCGAACCCTTGGGTTGAACCTGCCATCCCTGATAATTCGTTCCGTCGTATTCAATCAAAAGTTTTATGTTGCGCATCATTCTACCTTAATTCGCATAGGGCATGGAGCATAGCGCATAGCGTCTAAATAATCAAAACCCATTGATCATTGATTTTTTATACCCTGCTTTCTGCTTACTGCCTTCTGCCTACTATCTTTAAGGCCCATCCTGGTTTGATCGAGATGGCTCCTTCTGGGCAAACTTCCAGACAACAGAAGCAACAGATGCATTGTCTGTAATCAAAAAATAAATTCTTTCCCCTTCGAGCCAAGGCCTTCGGTGGACAGATCTCCGCACATCGATCACAAGCTTTGCAAACCTCCTCATCAATCACTGGTTTGGAGGTCAGGGCGTTCTTTATTGCCTTCCTCAGTACTCCTGGTAGATTCCAATCCGGCCGAGAGAGAGTTGGAAATTGAAAGTTGGAAATTTTAACATCCTCTATCCTCTCCCCAACCACATCAATCTTATCTTTTCCCATTCCCTGTTCAAACGCCACTCGATTCGTCAGCAAAGATTTTCTTGAAATTCCTAAAAGGTCACATGCGATCTGGTCCAAACTCAATGGATCCCCGCTTGCCAAAATCAATCCCAGCGGAATCGGCTGACCGCTATTCGGTCCATTCCCTTCCATTCCCACGATTCCATCCAATAGGGTGAGAGAAGGCTGGATGACCTGATAGATATCCAAAAGTATTTGTGCAAAAGTCTTTCGATCTTCACCTGCCTTGAGATGCCATAGAGCCTTCCTCGGACCAGGGATACATCCGAAGAGGTTCTTTACCCCCAGGGTGAGAAGTGTCAGGCTATGGGTTTTGAATTTAGGAAGGTTGATGATGACATCCGCTTCTAAAACCACCTGGTCAATTTCTAACTGTTTAAATATTCTCCCTCCCCCTTTCGGAGGAAGAACGGGCCTGTTAAATTCCACGAGAGGGCATTTCATCTCATCTGCGACTGCCTTGATGCCAGCTTTCTCAGCAGTCTTCATCAAACTTCCAATTGATGGACTATCTCCGATGAAAGGGACCCCCCCTGCTTCCCGAACGATCTTGATCACCCCTTTAACTATGGCAGGATGAGTGGTAACAGCCTTTTCCGGACTCTTTCCATAAAGGAGATTGGGTTTGAGAAGAACGTGACGGCCCTTCTTTACAAAAGTTTGAATCCCTCCAATCAGGTCAATGGACCGCCGAAGTCCACTCAAGACCTTGTCTTCATCATAATTTTGGCACTTGACAATGGAGACTGAGGATTTCATTTATCCCAAATTCTCTTTACCCGCGATTTCTTTAATCAAGATCTCGATCACTGCTGTTTTTTTGAGGATCTCTAAAGGAATCTCCCCATAATCTCCCTCTGGCTGATATTTCTTCATCATTCTCTCGAGAATCTTTATCTTTTTATCCCGATCTTTCACGAAGGTAGCCTCTCCTTTAATGATGATACTTCGATAATAATAGCTGGCTTGGCAGGCGGACTTGCTGGCGATCACATAGGCGATGGGCTCATCTACCTCAAAACAGACAGGACTTCCACGCTGGATATCTCTTATTTTTTCTCCTTTCGTTGAAGAGTGAAGATAAATTTTCCCATCCAAATAGAGAAAATTGACAGGCTTGATGACCGGAATTCCCTTCCGGTTAACGGTCGCCATCCTTCCAATCGGAGACCGCTCCAATATGGCGGTCATTGTCTCTTTATCCTTTATCTTTCTCTTCGGATGTCTCATATTTCTTCTCCGATTCAATTTTAATAGAGAGCTCATAATTGAACAGGCATAATTGTGAAAATCTCCCCTCACCCCTCTTTGCCAAAGAGGGGAATTATCCCTCCCTTTGGCAAAGGGAGGTTAGGAGGGATTTTATAAATCAATATAGCCACTATAAGAAGACTATTTATCATTCTGCATTCTGCTTACAAAGAAATCCTGATCACACCCTCTCGGAAAATAGGAACGATATCCGTCATGTCGATCTGGGCGCAATAGGCGAGGTCCTCTATAAAACCACGGTTGATCAATTCTTTCCCATGGTGCGAGAGGTGGAAAGCTTCTGTTAAATTATCTTCAAATTTTTTATAAAGGATCTGCGCACATCGGGAGGCATCGGACAAATCAATTCGTTTTCCGCCTTTTTTCATGATCCGCTCGATCAACATGCCTCCGCAGATTGTATCTTCCAGAGAAAATTTTCCTTCATCTCCTGAAGGGAAAATGAGGAGGTCTCTATTCAATTCAAGACACCTCTGTGCTGTGATTCCTATATTAAAAAAACTTCCTACCAAGATTTCTCTTCCAGAAGAAACCACATGAAACGCCTTTGTCCCATTGGTCGTTGTCAGGATTAATTTCTTCCCTTTCACTCTTTCTGCAATATACTCTTTGGGAGAATTCCCTAAATCAAATCCTGGAATCTTCTTGCTCCTCCTTTCCCCTCCCAAAATGATAGAGCCTCGTGGAAAAACCTTGGCCATTTCAAAAGCCGCCTCCGCAGTGGCCAAAGGAATGATCTCTAAGGCTCCTTGCCACATCGCATGGACCATGACAGAAGTTGCCCTGAGAACATCGATGACAACGACCGTTCGATTTAAAAGGATGTCTGAATCTGGTTGAGATGGAACCAGTTGAATATCGATTTCCATAAAGAAAAATTATCATACAGGCAATCCTATTGCAAGTTATTGTGAGGATAGAGGAGGGGATTCTAAACAAATTTGCTTTTTACCGTTGAAGATGTTAACAAATTGTGTTAATTTTTTTGATAAATTCATTGGGAAGGTTTTTAGCGCCCTCCGTTTTCGGGCCATGAGCTAAACTCTTTCTCCCCCGCCCATTTATCGTTTAAAAATGAAGAAAGTAACCAAGGCCATTGTATTAGGAATACTTCTGTTAGGAGTCTGTTTTACGTCCTTTGCAAAGGGGGCAGGCGAAGAGTTTCCAGTATCTCCCCCACCCTTGACAGAGGGGATCTATCCCTGCAGTAACTGCCATGCCTCCATGAAGGTGAATTGGAAAAAACGGGAACTTAAAGAAGAGCATTCCCAGATTAAACTCCACCATGCTGAGACGATGCGATGGTGCCTCGATTGCCACGAGGGTAAAAACCGAGATAAATTGCGGTTATTCAATGGGGAACTTATTACCTTCACAGAGAGCTATCGGCTCTGCGGGGAGTGCCACGGCCCTCAATACAGAGATTGGAGGGCAGGTATTCATGGGAAAAGGACGGGATACTTTTCGGGTCGTGGCAAGAGAACCTATTTTCTCTGTGCTCACTGCCACGACCCCCATGAGCCCAAATTTAAACCGATAAAGCCCGAGCCTCCACCCTACCCACCGACGGATAGAAACCATGCAAAATAAACGTTACACCAGAAGAGAGTTCATCCGTAATGCTTCATTGACTACTTTAGCAGGTCTTTCTCTTCCTCTCCTCTCCTCTTGCTCCAAGGAGGAAACGGAGGACTTTTTGCAGAAACATTTCCGCGAAATGACCGAGGAAGAAAAGAAACGTGTCATTGCAAA
>Ga0210051_1007522_pt1 | contig 10133 bp, 11 predicted proteins | sample CryGey092014_all_FD_185464 | JGI IMG/M metagenome (GOLD analysis project Ga0210051, IMG submission 185464) | Groundwater microbial communities from aquifer - Crystal Geyser CG23_combo_of_CG06-09_8/20/14_all (SPAdes) (version 2) | ecosystem: Environmental > Aquatic > Deep subsurface > Groundwater...
AGCTCCACTATTCTTCTCCGTCAAGCCCCTTTTCTGTTCTGGTGGAATGACCTCTCTCGCGGCGCGCTGTCGCTTACTGATCCTTACATAATTCTGGTAGTGCTAATGATGATATTGATGTTTGTCCAGCAGAAGATGACCATGACCGACCCAAAGAATAAAATGCTGATATATCTTATGCCGGTCATGATGGGATTTTTCTTTTATAAGGCCTCCGCCGGTTTGGTGCTGTACTGGACAAGTTTTTCACTATTTTCTTTTATCGAGCAGTTGGTTTTCAAACCGAAGAAACTGGCTCCTTTTCCCGAAATAAAGTCATAAATATCTCTTTCCTCTCTCCTTAATACAGACTCGTTCTGAAGCCTATTTCTATTCTCAAACACTTGCGGCATTCGGCGAAATACAATATTTTGATCTTATGATTTATTCTGACAAGTCCGGAGGATTTCGATATCAAATTCTCCAATGACGATACCATCGCGGCGATAATCACGCCTCCCGGTGAGGGCGGAATCGGCGCCATTCGGATAGCCGGACCGGACTCTCCCAAAATTGTCTCCAAAATATTCCGCCCTGCCCATGCAGATTTTACAAAGCATACCCCTTTTCATTTGTACTATGGTCATATAGTGGACACACAAGGCCATATTATTGATGAGGTTACGCTCGTGGAAATGCCGGAAGGGCAGTCTTATTCAGGACAGCGACAGGCGGAAATTTTTTGTCATGGAGGCCAATATGTCCTAAAAAGAATTCTCGCTGAAATTTTTAATCATGGCCCCCGCCCGGCTGAGCCAGGGGAATTTACCCGTCGGGCCTTTCTTGCCGGTCGAATCGATCTGGCCCGCGCTGAAGCGGTAGCAGATCTGATCGCTTCAAAAACCGAATTCTCTTACAATTCAGCGAAGAATAATCTGATAGGCAAGCTTTCCGGACAAATTGAGATGATTCGAAATAGAGTTATCGAATTGCTGGCCGAAATTGAAGCGAACATTGACCATCCTGAAGAGGATATTGAGTCTTCAGATCAAAATATAATGACAAATGAACTTTCTCAAATAATCAATGAAATCGGTGAACTTGCCGATTCATACAGGTCGGGCAGAATCATTAGAGAAGGATTCAAGATTGCCATCGCCGGTAGGCCTAATGCCGGGAAATCGTCATTATTTAATTTATTGCTCAATCAGAACAGGGCTATCGTTGCCCCTATACCGGGAACGACACGCGATTACCTTACCGAATGGATTGACCTTGATGGAATTGCTGTCTCAATTACTGATACCGCAGGCCTTAGAAAATCTAATGGCATTATTGAGCGGGCAGGGCAAAAATCGGCTACAGACATAATGAACAACTCCGACCTCATTTTATGGATGGTTGATATCACCCGAGGAAGCTGGAAACGAGATTTGAAAAAGGACTTGACTAAGATTCCAAATAGAGTTAAGATATTGTTATTCAACAAGATTGATAAATGTGAAAAAATAAATTTATTGAACATCGGTCGAATTGATGACAGACTGGAGGGCGTCAAATTTTCCTGTGTTACAAAGGCTGGCTTTCGGGAACTCAGAAAAGAGATGATATCTCACATCAACTGTCAGATGCCGGATCTGACCGATGCCCTCGTAATCACTTCTGAGCGCCACAAGAAAAAATTTAACAATGCCCTAAAATATCTGAAAAGGGCGATAGCTGGCTTCAAGCGGAATGATACGCCTGAACTGATTTCTTTTGAAATTCGGCTGGGCATAAATGAAATTGACGAGATAACGGGAAGAGTATATAATGAAGATATACTTGACAGCATATTTTCTCGATTTTGTATAGGCAAGTAAGTATTGTTTGACGTGAAACATTTTGATTTTGACATAGTAGTCATTGGCGGCGGGCACGCCGGAGTTGAGGCGGCGCTGGCGGCTTCAAGAATGGGCAAGACGGTTGGACTGGTGACAATGGACCGAACGAAATTAGCCTTAATGTCCTGCAATCCGGCCATTGGTGGGATTGGCAAGTCCCATATCGTCAAAGAAGTTGACGCTCTTGGCGGTTTGATGGGCAGAGCCATCGATGCCACTGGCATTCAATTCCGAAGGCTGAATCTTTCTCGGGGCCCGGCAGTCTGGTCAACCCGGGCTCAAGCGGATAGAATTGCCTACAATTCATTTGTCCGTAAATTCGTTGGCAATGACCCACGAATAACAGTCATAGAAGCAACCGCTGAAAATCTCTTGACTGAAGATATCAAAGTAATTGGGATAAAGACTGATTCTGGAAAAGAAATTTCAGCCAGAGCAATTATTATATGTTCTGGGACTTTTCTTGGAGGCCTGATTCATATCGGCGAAAGACAAGTCGCTGAAGGGCGTTATGGAGAAAAGGCAGTTTATAAGCTTAGTGAATCTCTTCAATCACTCGGACTCGAATTAGGCAGGTTGAAAACGGGGACCCCGCCGCGGCTGGATGGGAAGACCATAAACTTTCAAAAATGCGAAATGCAGGTTGGCGAAAATCCAGCTCCATTTTTTTCTTATAGAACCGGAAGGCATAAAATTGAGCAGACCGCTTGCTACCTTACTTACACAACCGAGGCAACGAAAGAAATTATCAGCCGAAATCTGCATCATTCACCCATGTTTTCAGGCCAGATTAAATCACGAGGTCCTCGATATTGCCCGTCAATTGAAGACAAAATATTTAGATTCAGCGATAAGCCCCGCCATCAGATATTCTTAGAACCGGAAGGAAACGGAACGAATGAAATCTACCCTAATGGTTTTTCCACCTCTTTGCCTGAAGATATACAGAAAGAGGGTATCAGAACAATAATTGGTCTTGAAAATGCCAAAATCACAAGGCCCGGGTACGCCGTCGAGTATGATTACCTTCCGGCACACCAAATCAAATCCTCGTTAGAGACAAGAAAAATCGAAAATCTATTCTTAGCAGGCCAGATAAATGGAACTTCCGGATATGAAGAAGCGGCAGGTCAAGGGATTATGGCAGGAATTAATGCAGTCTTGAAGATTGAAAAAGAGCCTCCTTTCATTCTGGATCGAACCGAAGCTTATATTGGCGTAATGATTGACGATTTAATAACTCATTCTACCACTGAACCTTATCGAATGTTTACCTCTCGCGCTGAATATCGATTAGCGCTCAGAGAGGACAATGTGCGTGATCGACTATTTAAATATGCCCAAAAATATGGGCTCATATCTTCTGAAGATTATCTGGAATTTGAATCTCTCCGGATGGAAACGGCGACACAGATTTCAATACTTCGGAAGACGACTATCCCTATTGGAAAATTAGATGGCCTTTCAAAGCATTTTATCAAAAAAGACGCAATAACTTTGCATGACCTTTTGAAGATCCCGGGAATCTCATTCCACGATATTAGACCGTATCTTAGTGATCAACAAAAAAATGGTCCCACTGATGAACTATTGGAAAGGGCGGCTATATCTATCAAATATGAAGGGTATATCAAGAAGCAGGACAGGGAAATAGAAAAATTCAAAAAAATGGAAAGCGAAATCATATCTCAGGGGATCGAATATCGGTCCATGACCGGCTTGCGTAACGAAGCCAAAGAGAAATTCAGTCATTTTCGCCCAAGTTCGCTTGGGCAAGCGAGCCGCATTGAAGGTATCACAACTGGCGATCTGGCAGTTTTGGCGATTTATTTGAAAAAACATAAGTCTTATCGGCTTAGTGATTATTAATCAGAAAAAATGTCTGATTCGGACCAGAAAATTCCGCTGTTTTATTCTCAGAAACTCATTGCCAAATATGAACATAATGGCAATATAAGCTCATTTCTGAACCAAATCATCAAACATAATGAAAAAGTTAATCTTGTTTCACGTGAAACAAATTTAGGCGGTCTTGTTAATTTGGCCGCAGAGAGCTTAGTCCCATTTGAATTTTTTCCAATTCCCACAGGAAAGATATTCGATATCGGCCCCGGAGGCGGATTTCCCTCCATAATAATAATGCTCGCCTTCCCTAATCTGGACGGCCTGCTATTCGAGCGAACCGGCAAGAAAGCGCATTTCCTTGAATTGATAATAAAAGAATTTGGTCTATCTGCCCTTGTCATAGGCGATGATTTTCTTCAGGCCTCTCGAAATATCCCAAAAAGTGACTTTGACTTTGGCTTCATGAAATATGTAAGCCTCGACCGGAAATTATTGAAAGGAGCTCTAAAGCTTCTGAAAAATGATGGAAGGTTTATATATTATTCAAGATTGGACAGTTCTCTGGTGAAAAAGGACTTGCATTCAAGCATCGAATCACACAGTTATTATCTAAATGTTTGCGAAGTAGTTCGGACTCTCGTTGCATTTTCACCCAAAAGGTGAGATTTCCCTTGCAGACTGCAAATAAACAGTATAGTCTGCAAGGTGAGACTTAAGTGTATAACAGTTTATTACTGAGGTAATTGTGGCGAGAGTCATGGCAGTGGCCAATCAAAAGGGAGGGGTGGGAAAAACCACTACGGCGGTCAATCTTTCCTCCTGTCTGGCCGTGGCGGAAAAAAAGACTTTACTGGTTGACATTGATCCGCAGGCCAACAGCACCTCCGGAATTGGACTCGATAAGACAAAATTGGAATCATCGGTCTATGATGTCCTTATCGGTAGGAAAAATATGGCCGACGTGATATTGCCCACCGATTTGACCCATTTAAATATGGCGCCATCTTCCATATCGTTGGTCGGCGCTGAGGTGGAGATGGTGGGGATGTTGTCTCGCGAGAAAGTGCTATCCTTTGCCCTGACGGGTATAGTGGATAAATATGACTATGTTATCATCGACTGTCCGCCGTCTCTCGGACTTCTTACAATCAATGCTCTTACCGCCGCGAATTCGGTCATCATTCCGATACAGTGTGAGTACTATGCGCTCGAAGGACTGGGACAATTGATTCATACCATACAACTGGTGCAGAAAAATCTGAACCCATCTCTCGAAATCGAGGGAGTGCTTCTGACAATGTACGATGGCCGCCTGAATCTGTCCCGTCAGGTGGCCGATGAGGCCCGCAAATTTTTCAGCAATCGCGTCTATAGTACAGTTATTAATCGCAACGTAAGATTGTCCGAGGCGCCAAGTTTCGGGAAACCAATCATAATGTATGATATTCTGTCAACCGGGGCCGAGAACTATATGGCGCTGGCCAAGGAGGTGCTGAATCGATGAGCGGCAAAATCGTTTTGGGAAAAGGGCTGGAGGCCCTGATCCCGACCGGTGATGAGACCGGATCCCTTTCCGGTGCATATCGTACTATTCCTCTGGATATGATTCTTCCTAATCCGATGCAACCGCGTCGCCAATTTGACGACAGCGGTCTGGCGGAGTTAGCCGAGTCATTTAAGAGTCAGGGAATTCTGCAACCGATTATAGTAAAAAGCAAGGACCACGGATATATCTTGATTGCCGGCGAAAGGCGGTACCGCGCCGCCCGGCTGGCCGGTCTGGACAAGATTCCCGCTATAGTACAAGATGAAAAAGAAGACTCCGATATGCTTCAGATGGCTCTGGTCGAAAATCTTCAAAGGCAGAATCTCAATCCTATGGAGACGGCAGAGGCATTTCGCCGCCTGATGGACGATGCCGGCATGACCCAGAATCAATTGGCCACTCGGGTCGGCAAAAGCCGTGCGGCGGTGGCCAATAGTTTAAGACTCCTCGGCCTTCCGGACAAAATCAAAGAGATGATTCGTGACGGCCGTCTCACCGAGGGGCATGCGCGTGCGATTCTTTCAATCGAAGACGACCTCGCGCGAGTACGGCTGGCAGAGAGAATCGTGACCGAGAATTTATCGGTTCGGTCAGTTGAGGAAGCCGCACGCGGAATCAAGAAAAGAAAATTACTTCCTCGGAGAAAATCGCCAATTCTTACGGAAGCCGAAAATTATCTCAAACAGCTTCTGGGTACCGCTGTCAGAATTACCCCCGGGCTAAAAAGAGGAATTGTTCAAATCGAATACTATGGCGACGAGGACCTCGAGAGGATTCTGGAGTTATTCAGAAAAATAGGCTGAAGACGTAATGAGTCAGGTCAAATATTACAATCTCCTCATCGTCCCTGAGGGAGCGGACAACCCTTTTGCAATTAAGCTGAAAGCCTGGGTATTTAAGGCCATTATTGCGCTGGCGGCCCTTCTGGCGATTACTCTAATACTGTTTTTTATCTTCTATGGCCGGCTGATGATGCGTGTATCGCAGGTGGAAAAACTGGAAAAAGAAAACGAAGCTCTCAAACTGTATAAATACAAATTGCTCTTGCTTGAACAGAACATGAAAGAAACACGCGCCGTAGTCGATAGAATAGCCGTGCTGGCCGGAGTTAATTTCCAGATTCCGGAATTGCCATCCGATTCAGAATTGCTGGCCACCATCCAAGAAAATAAATCACAGAATGGCGGATTGATCGACCCAACCCAGCGCCGGATTCCTGAAGGGCTGCCGCTTCGAGGCTTTATGACTCGAGGGTACTCCGATGACCCGGACAATCCACATCCCGGGCTTGACATAGCGGCCGCTATCGGAACCCCAGTGCTGGCCACGGCGGCCGGTAAAATTGCCTTCGCCGGATATGACTCAACCTACGGATTGACAGTCATAATCGAGCATGATAATAATATCTCGGCGCTCTTCGGTCATAATAGCGAACTTCTGGTTTCTCCGGGAAATCAGGTTGTGGCGGGAAGCAAAATAGCGCTGTCGGGAAATACCGGCAGGTCAACGGCGCCACATTTGCACTATGAAATCAGAGAAAATGGAAAACCCGTTAACCCTTTAAGATATATTAATAGTCATGAAATATCCAACAAGTAAACCTGAGGGTGGGATAATGAACACCATAATCGGCAAGGATACTGTCCTGAACGGAACCCTTGATGTCAAGGGAGCCCTTCGCGTTGACGGTACAGTGAAAGGGAAAGTCATTTGCACCGATACGGTCACAGTCGGCGCCAGCGGATTGGTGGAGGCCGATGTTGAGGCTCAGTCGGTTGTAGTCGCCGGCAAAGTTGTTGGAAATCTCAATGCTACCGACAAAATCGAATTGCAGGCTAAGGCCGACATTGAGGGAGACATCAAGACCAGATCGATGGTTGTCGAGCAGGGAGCAATTTTCTGCGGCTCCTGCAAGATGAAAGAAGGAAAATCCGCTCTGGGATTTCTTCCTCCTGACGAATTGGAACCCATCCCGATCAAGGATAAGAACAAGAGCAAGGAGGGATTTTAGAGTAAGTGGAAATTGTCTCTTGTCGAATTTTTGTGGACAATATCATAAAATTGTGGAAATTCTTGTATTTGATTATGGTGCAAAGGATTGCCACTAATGTATAAAGTCTTAATTTAGTGACTTTTCCACAAACATTAGTCATTATGATACTTAAAATAGATTTTATGTTTCATGATTTTCCCCTATTCAAATCTAATTCTTTTGGGTATAATCATTTATGATAACTCTTAAAATAATTTAGTGATGGAGGTCTTGTCCGAATGGCAGATAGCAGTGATCTTAAAGCCGTAGAGCAACTTAAAGAGGTTCATCAGAAAATAAAAAGTGAAATCGCTAAAGTAATTATCGGGCAGGACAAAGTCATTGAGCAATTATTAATAGCTCTTCTATCCTCGGGACATTGTCTTCTGGTCGGTGTCCCCGGATTGGCCAAGACATTACTTATCTCTACTTTAGCTAATATCTTGGATCTGAAATTCAATAGAATTCAATTCACTCCCGATCTTATGCCATCGGATATTACAGGCACGGAAATAATTGAAGAAGACAAAACTTCTGGTAGCAGATCATTCAGATATGTCAAAGGGCCTGTCTTTGCGAATGTCATTTTGGCAGATGAGATAAATAGAACTCCTCCCAAGACTCAAGCAGCTTTACTGCAAGCTATGCAGGAACATGAAGTTACTGCCGCGGGACAGACCTTTAAACTCGACGAACCGTTCTTCGTGTTGGCGACCCAGAATCCGATAGAGCAGGAGGGTACCTATCCGCTACCTGAAGCTCAACTGGACAGATTTATGTTCAATATTATTGTCGATTATCCATCTGAAGCTGAGGAGCATAAAATAGTCAAAACCACTACCGTAGCCCAATCTTATACGCTAAGCAAGATTTTGAATAACAAAGAGATAATTGGACTTCAGCAATTGGTCAGAAGGGTCCCTGTTTCCGATCACTTAGTCAAGTATGCGGTCGATATTGCCCGCTCGACTCGCCCGAATGACGGTTCGGCGCCCGATTTTATCAAGAACTGGGTATCCTGGGGCGCTGGACCAAGAGCATCACAGTACATGACTCTGGCGGCGAAGACGCGCGCTATACTTGATGGCCGCCCGACTCCCGGGCCGGAGGATGTGCGTTTTGCCGCCCTTCCGGTTCTGCGACACAGAATAGTCACCTCATTCAACGCTGAAGCCGATGGCGTCGATACCACCGCGATAGTCGGAAAAATTTTGGAGTCCGTGAAACCAAAAGTATGATATATATATTGCGTCGAGTCTTGTTCGTCGCAGATCTAATTCTTGATGCACATCGATTATGACAAATCCGACCATTTCATTAAAGCCTCTAATATAATGGACTATATGATTCTATGTTAAACGATTTCAATCTTACCAAACTTCCCCCGTACGGAAAAACCTTTGTCGGCCTTTTTACCGCCTTGATGTTGGGAGTTTTTCTCTGGGCCGGGACACTGGCCACCATTGAATCGGGAATATTCGGAGCTGACGAAGACGAGCAGACGGCGGTCGCCAATTATGATTATCAGGGCGACATGCAAAGTATTATGGCCGATTCTGAAGCAGTGACCGCCCCCAATTGGGCTGATTCCGGGCAGGAAGAGCCGATCAACCCTGATAATTTGGGCAATTTTGCCGGCGCACAGGAGCAAACCACATGGGAGAAATTTGTTGATAATTTCAAGCTCGCGCATGTGCATCTGAATGGCCACACCGCGCTCTACTTCGCGCTCGGTCTGATATTCTTCTTCAGCGCTGTACCGCCACGGACGAAGAAGATTGCATATTGGATTTTGGCGATCTCCATTTTCATTCATGCTGTTGGGTTGGCCGGACTGGATACTTGCGTCTATGGAAAAATACTGACGTACATCGGCGGCCCCCCTCTACTGGCGACAGTGTTGTACATGTGCATAAGGATTTTTATCGATTTGAGGAAGAAGGCGACACTGTAGGGGTTTGATTTATCAAACCCCGGGCAGGAAACCCGACGCTCTATGCATGATTTAGAATATGCTACAAACCTCATATAGAAAATATCTCGATCCCGACACTGTCGGGAAACTCAAGGGGATGGAACTTCGCGCCCGGATGGTGGTCGAAGGGTTCATCGCCGGACTGCATAAATCGCCGTACCACGGTTTCTCGGTCGAATTCGCGGAGCATCGGCAGTACATGCCGGGGGATAATATCCGCGATATCGACTGGAAAGTTTTCGCCAAGTCCGACCGGTACTATATCAAGCAGTATGAAGAAGAAACCAATCTCAAGGGGTATTTGCTGTTGGATTGCTCGGCTTCGATGGGGTACAGCTCGGGCGGGACAATCAAACTTGATTATGCTTCGCTTCTGGCGGCGGCGCTGTCGTTTATGATGCTCAAACAGCGGGATGCGGTCGGGCTGGTCACATTCGACGAAAAAATCCGCCGCTATCTTCCGCCTCGTAGCAAATCGGGACATATACATATTTTACTTCAAGAGTTGGCTAATCAGAAACCGAGCGACAAAACTGATATTGCGATAGCTCTGCACGAAATGGCGGAACGAATCAGCCGTCGCGGACTGATTATCATTCTCTCCGATTTATTGGATGAGCCCGACAAAATTATTTCCGGTCTCAAACATTTTCGCCACAAAAAGCATGAGGTGATTCTCTTCCATATTCTCGACCCGCGCGAACGGGATTTTGCGTTTCCGACCGAGGCGATATTCAAGGACATGGAGACCGGCGAAGAAATTACGACTCTCCCATGGCAGATAAAGAAGCATTTCGCCCGGATGTCGAAAGAGTTTTCCGAAAGAATCGCCTCGGAATGCCGTCAAAGCCAGATTGATTATCATCTGATAGA
>Ga0210051_1007524_pt1 | contig 10132 bp, 10 predicted proteins | sample CryGey092014_all_FD_185464 | JGI IMG/M metagenome (GOLD analysis project Ga0210051, IMG submission 185464) | Groundwater microbial communities from aquifer - Crystal Geyser CG23_combo_of_CG06-09_8/20/14_all (SPAdes) (version 2) | ecosystem: Environmental > Aquatic > Deep subsurface > Groundwater...
AAGTTGAAGAAAAAATAACTCCCCAAGTAATGGCCATTGGAGAGAAACAAAAGATTCTTAATTTAATTTTAAAGGCTGATGTATTAGGCAGTTTGGAGGCGATTGAAGAAGTTTTAAAAAATCTTCCCAAAGAAAAAATTGTTTTAAGAATTTTAAAAGGAGAAGTAGGAGAAATAACGGAATCCGATGTTAAATTGGCTAGCCATGCCAAAGCTAAAATTTTGGGTTTTCGGACAAAAATAAACCCGGTTGCCGAGATGTTGGCCGAGAGAGAAAAGATTAAAATAATGCAATTTGAGGTGATTTACGATTTGGTTGAAGGGGTAAGGAAGTATATGGAAAAATTGCTTGAACCGGAAATAGTCAGAACGGACTTGGGAAAAATAAAAACACTGATAGTTTTTCTGACTGATAAGAACCGCCAGATTGTCGGCGGCAAAGTAATCGAGGGCTATGTCAAAAAGGGAACTTCAATTGAAATCGTAAGGGGCGGGGAAATAAAAGGTAAGGGAAGAATGATTAATCTTCAGAGAAACAAAAAAGACATTGAAATGGCGCCAAAAGGCGAAGAGGTGGGGATATTATACGAAGGAAATGAAAAAATTGAAAAAGACGATTTGCTGGTAATTTATACAGAGGAAAGAAAAAAAGTTTAACTTATAATTAGCGAGAAATGTCAGAGCGCATTCTCAGGGTTAATCAACTTATAAAACGGGAATTGAGTCAAATTATTCTCAAAGAAATTGATTTTCCGAAAAATATGCTGGTGACGGTGACGCGAGCGGAAACCTCCGTTGATTTGGAGGAAGCGAAAATCTATGTTTCAATAATTCCGGAAAATCAAATTGGCCGCGTTTTACATATTTTAGAAACGCAGGTTTATAATCTTCAGCAAAAATTAAATAAACGGCTGCAAATGAGGTCGACTCCAAGAATAAGATTTTTGCAAGAAAAAGAAACCGGTCAAGCCGGCCGGATAGAGGAACTTTTAGAGAAGATTAAAAAAAATTGAAAAAATTTTAAAAATTGCTAAATTAACTTTATACGGTCTGGTGCCCGAGAAGCGAGGGAACGGTCTGCAAAACCGTTTTACGTGGGTGCAAGTCCCACCCAGACCTCTAAAAATGCCCGGGTGTCGTAATTGGTAGCCGAAATGGACTTAAAATCCATTGGAGATTTTCTCCGTGAGGGTTCGAGTCCCTCCCTGGGCACAAAAATTAAGCAAACCAAAAACCCCGCCCGAAAGGGCGGGGTTTTTTGAAATTATTAACTTCCCAATACTTCAATATAGGTTGTCTTTGCACCGAAGTTTTTGGCTTCCCAATAAGAAGGAAACCAGATATCAATATGATAATTGCCTTTATTATAGTTCATTCTGTCTTCAACGATAAAAATTTGTTCTCCGTAAAGCTCGGGTATCCTAATTTTTGTTCCAAAAGACAAGAGATTGTTGGCCACAATTCCTTTTTTAACCCATTTTCCTGAAGCCGTAATAAAAGGAGTGTCATCGGTTTCCCAAGGCGAGCTTGAATAGCCGGTAATCACCACTTGTAGCTCTCTCGCCACCACCGGATCAGGATTAGTCGGAGAGGAAAAAGATAAAAGACTATTTTCTTGCAAAACAGGAAGGATATTCGTTAATTCTGCCATATCTTGGTTAGATTCAGCCCTTGCTAAATCAGCCTCAGCCTTTTTAACCGAGTGGAAAAGCGGCAAAAACCCGAATAAAAAGCCGGTTATTGTTGCCAAAATAAGAATATTCCGCCTTTTTAAGGCGGATTTTAGCCTGTTTAAAACCCATCTGGCAGCTAAAAAATAGCATTTTAAGGGCTTGTTTTTAGCAGGAGTCGAAGAGCATTCGCTCTTCTCCACTCTTCGCTCCGCTCGAGTATTTGAAGTTTTATCCATTTTAAAACCCCCATAAAGGAGGTTTTACCATATTAGCAAATCTAAGTTTGGCTGTCAAGGGTTGAGACCTGCTTTTGGCGCTTGTGGATAAAGCCCTTGCCAAATGAATTTGGCTATGCTACAAGGAGAGTGGAACCTTGTCAAAACCTAATATGTGAGGGGGAAGGCTTTCTCGAAAGAGAGAAAAGACTCAGGCACAGGATACGACGCAGTTTCGGGTAGATCTAAGTAAGAAAACGTAGTATCGTAAGAGAACCGTTGAAGGAAGTCGCACGTGCGCGCTAAAGACCCGAATATACTGCCAATAACGTCTGTACCGGCCGCCATCCGTGGCGCCATTCTCTTCTCCTCTTTACCTCTAGCCTTCTCCCTCAACTTTCCAAAAAAGCTCTTCTTTTGAAGAGCTTTTTTATTTGGAGAAGATAAATTTACCGTGGAGCGGGTGAGCGGAGTCGAACCGCCTTCTCAATCTTGGCAAGATTGCATAATAACCGTTATACGACGCCCGCATTAAGTTTTTCTGAAATACCTTGAATCCACCCTTTAACTCTAGACGTAAGTTCTGTGTTTGAAATAGTTAGATTGATAGTGCCGTAGGGAAGAGTATTTTTCAATCTTTTAAATTTACTAGCACTACTTATTTGAGTCTGGGGCAGATAAAAGTTTCTTTTAGGTAATTTAGTTATCCGGGACCAAAAATTAAATGTTTTTCGGTAATTTGTTCCAGAATGAATATGGATTCTTGCTTTGATTTTGTCTTTCGGAATATTACAAGTCTGTTGGAAAAACCGCATTATTACTCTAATCATTAAAGGATTAGAGTTAACAAATTGTATCCGATTTTTATTTTTAGTATTCCCCTCGGCCCAATAGAGAGCAGCACCTACCAATTTTAAATCATTTTTTGATAAACTTTTTATCTCTTTGGAGGCTTTTTCCATAAATTGTTCTCTTATTCTGGCCGCTTCCTCAGAGCGTATTTTGCTGTAAATTCTGTTGTAATTGGTAATATTTTTTATCCACTTTTCTTTCGATCTTTTAAGTATTTGCCGTTGCAAAGATTTCGATATTTTTATATTTTTTAACCACCAAGCAACCGTACTTTTAGGAAGTTTTAATGTTTTAATTATCTCTCCATATGTTTTCCCTTTTTTGCGAAGGGCAATAATACGCCGTCCCTTCTCGTTCATAGTTAGACACTTGTTGGTTATAATTATTATATTATAGCAAGTGTCTAACTGTTATGTCAATGTGAATAACTTATGCCGGAGGAGAGAATCGAACTCTCGACCCCAATTTTTTCAGAATTGTGCTCTACCACTGAGCTACTCCGGCGCGGCTAATTAAATTTTAGTGGATTAACTTTTGGTAATCAATTGTGGGCGGGCCTGCGACCTTTTTCTAAATTTATGGGCGGTATAGGATTCGGACCTATAGCCTCATGGATGTAAACCATGCGCTCTAACCATTGAGCTAACCGCCCGATAAACAGCGGAGACTCTGTTAAATAGTTTTTCCCATCAAAAAGGCGTCATTCCGGTTTTGGTAATAATTTTTAGTTGTTTTTAAGATTCTAAAATCAAGATTATGAAAAAAAGAAACAGCGACTTGATTATCAGTTCGAACATATAGCAAAAGCTCTTTTAACCCAAATACCTTAAAATGGTTGCTTAAAGATTTAACAAGTTCCGCGCCTACACCTTTTTGACGGAAATTTGGTTTTACTGCCAAAGAAATAATTTCTCCAATTTGGTTTTTCAATTGGCCTACGGTATAACCTGTCAACTCTCCCAGCTCCTCGCTAACAATAAATCCATCAGGGTAAGACTGGTAGTATTTCTCAAGGCTTTTTGAGTAAATTCGATCCTTTGGAAAAGAAATCTTGGCGATTTTCACTATTTCCGACAAATCAGGAGGTTCAAATTTTCTTAATTTTGTCATAATTTAATCCCCCAATATTTAAAAACTTAGGAGGTTGCTGGTGCGCGAGAGAGGATTTGAACCTCCACGCCCTTGCGGGCACAAGGCCCTCAACCTTGCGTGTCTACCGAGTTCCACCACCCGCGCTTAAATCATTTACCCAAGCGAAGCGAAGGGTGAAGATGAACGAAGTTCATCGACTTTCCATTTCATTATTTTCTGGTTTCTTCTCTGCTATTGCTTTAGCAAATTCTTTTCTCCTTAACTTTGCCCTTCTTCCTTTGGCTTTTCTTAAATAATAAAGTTTTGCCCTTCTGACCTTCCCTTTTTTTGAAATTTCTATCTTTTCAATAACAGGCGAATGGAGAGGAAAAATTCTTTCCACTCCCACTCCGGAAATTATTTTTCTGACGGTAATCGTTGAACCCATTTCTTGGCCGTGTTTTCTGGCGATAACCAGGCCTTCAAAAATTTGAGTTTTTTCCTTATCTCCTTCTTTGATTTTCTGATAAACCTTAACCGTATCGCCCGATCGGATGTCGGGCAAATCTGTTTTTAAATGAGACTGCAAGAATGTTTCAATTTTATTACTCATAAGTTTTAAGGTTTTTTAAAACGTTTTTTAAATCTTGAGGCATATCTGAATGAAATTCTTTTATTTCACCGTTAGGCAATTCTATTTTTAGACAGGTGGCGTGCAAAAATTGGCGAGAAAGATCTTTTGGTAAAATCTGCCTTTTAAATCCGTATAATTTATCTCCGGCGATCGGGTATCCAAGGTAGGCTAAGTGAGCCCTGATTTGGTGTTTTCTGCCGGTTTTCGGTACGACTTCTATTAAACTAAAATTTTTAAAATTTTCAAGTATTTTGTATTCGGTAACCGCTTTTCTTTTTTTGTCAGACTCTGGCTCTTCTGGAAGATAAATTTTTTGTTTTCTCCGGTCTTTGGCCGAGCGACCGATTAGGGTTTCAATTGTACCTCCCGTATTCTTAAGATTTCCAACCACCAAAGCTAAATATTTTTTAAATACTCTCCCTTCTTTAAATTGATTTTGGAAAAAAGTTAAGGCTTTATTATTCTTGGCTATCAATAAAATTCCAGAAGTGTCTTTGTCTAAACGGTGAATTATACCGTATCTTGGTGCTTGCCCGACATTTTCTAAATCAGGAAATTTTTCTAAAAGATAATCAATTAAAGTATTTTTTTTAACTTGCCCTTCTGAAAAAACTACAAGTCCGGCTGGTTTGTCAATAACTAAAATATTTGGGTCTTGGTAAATAATATTAAATTCCATTGTGGGCACTGAGGGATTTGAACCCACGACCTCTGCTATGTCGAAGCAGCGCGCTAACCACTGCGCCAAGTGCCCAATGCGCGTGGGTGGACTCGAACCACCGACCCCCAAATTATAAGTTTGATGCTCTAACCGCTGAGCTACACGCGCTTAATTTTTACCCTGACGGACTTTTTAACCTTAGATAGGCTTTTTGGTTTTTCAGCTTTGCCGGGGTGAATTAGTTCCTCAAACTCCTCTTTTTCAATGGTTTCTTTTTCAATTAGGGTTTTTGCGATTTTATCCAAAGTTCTTTTTTCTTTTTGTAAAATCCGGCCGGCTTCTTTTTCGGCGTACTCTATAAATTTGGAAACCTCTTTGTCAATTTTAGCCGCAATTTCTTCAGAGTAATTTCTCTGTTCAGAAATCTCTTTTCCTAAAAAGACCAGTTCTTGTTTCTCTCCAAAGGAAACCGGGCCCAAAGCAGACATTCCATATTCTTTAACTAATTTTCTGGCTAATTCTGAAGCTTTCCCCAAGTCGTTAGCCGCACCTGTAGTAATTTCATTAAACTTTAATTTTTCCGCGCAATAACCTCCCAACAAGGTAGTGATTTCGGCTAAAAATTCTGTTTTGGTTATAATTCTTTTCTCTTCAACAGGCATCTTTAAGGTATAACCTGCGGCCATGCCTCTGGCAATAATGGAAATTTTTCTTATTGGTTCTGTTTCTGGCAGGGAAGCTGAAACCAAAGCATGACCGGCTTCGTGATAAGCTGCGATTTCTTTTTCTCTCTTTGATAATATATGAGATTTTCTTTCTGGCCCCAACATAACTTTTTCAATGGATTCCAACAATTCGTTTTGAAAAACCTGAGTTTTGTTTCTTCTGGCAGCTAAAATAGCCGCCTCATTAACTAAATTCGCCAGATCAGCTCCGGAAAATCCCGGAGTTCTTTCAGCAATTTCCCTTAAATTGGCGTTCAAAGCCAAAGGTTTTCCCCGGCAATGGATTTTTAGAACTTCTTCACGGTCATTTATATCCGGTAAATCTAAAACTACTTTTCGGTCAAATCTCCCCGGTCGCAAAAGAGCGGGATCAAGGACATCAGGTCTATTTGTGCTACTAAGAATCACAATTTTTGTATTTTGTTCAAATCCATCCATTTCAACTAAAATCTGATTCAAAGTTTGTTCCCTTTCATCATGGCCGCCACCGATTCCGGCGCCTCTTACTCTGCCAATGGCATCTAATTCATCAATGAAAACTATACTCGGCTGATGCTTTTTTGCGGTAGCAAATAAATCTCGCGCTCTGGCTGCTCCCACGCCTACGAACAGTTCTACCAGCTCTGAACCGGCCGTGGAAAAGAAAGGAACATTAGCCTCCCCAGCCACTGCCCGGGCAAGAAGGGTTTTCCCTGTTCCCGGCATTCCTGTTAGGAGTACTCCCTTAGGGATTCTAGCTCCCATTTGGAAATATTTCTTTGGATTTTTCAAAAAATCTACCACTTCTTTTAATTCTTCCTTGGCTTCATTTAAACCGGCAACATCTTTAAAAGTGATTTTTTCTTTGGGATGGCCTTCGGCGCCAAACAGCCTCGCGCGAGCCCGTGTAAAATCAAAAGCCTGAGCTGCTCCGGTTCTCGCCTGTCTAAAAATCATCCAGAAAAAAACGCCAAATAGTAAAAGAGGAAGTAAAATTAAGAGAGGACCTAACCATGTCGTAAATCCACTCTCTTTTTTTATGTCAATGCTTACCCCGTTTAATTTTTCTTTATCTGCTCCATAGTTAATCAGGGACTGAGAAAGGGCCGTTTCCGTTTCTTTCAAAGAACGAGCCGCGGAACCATCTTGGTATTCAATAAAAAGATCGGAGCCGGAAACAGTAATCTTTTTTATCTTTTCCTGATTAATTTCCTGTACCAATTGGGTTAAAGACAATTCTTTTTGTGGCGTAGAGGGTTGAGAGAATAAGGTAAAAACTCCTGAGATTATCAGAAAAATCAACAAGATAAATATAAAGTTTTTAAGCAAATTATTCATGGCGAAGTCTCCTTCTTCAGCTACCGAGCTTCCGCAGGGTCAAAGAGGCAATCCTCTTTTCCATCTTCGTTTTCGCTATGCGAAAACTTGATAAACGAAGGTGGAAAAGAGAGCGAAGCTCTCTTTGACCTCGCCCCTCACCAAAATTTGGTGGGGGCTCGGTTTTTAATTTTCCGAATCAGTTAATTCTTCAGTCACCCGAGCCGCAGCGAAGGGTGGAGAAGACGAATGTTCTTCGAGTAAGGCCAAAGTCATTCGGTGTTCTTCTGGTCTGATTTCTAAAATCTGAAAATTGTACTTTTTGCCAATTTTTATTTTTTCTTCCATTTTCTTTTGAGAGTTAAATTCGGAGATATGGCAGAGACCTTGAATTTTAGGAGTCACTTGTACAAAAGCGCCAAAAGGATTTAATTTGGTTACTTTTCCTTTGACAATATCTCCTTTTTTATATTTTTCCTCAATATCCTTCCAAGGATCCTGCTTCAAGACCTTGAGAGATAAAAAAACCTTATCATCGGAGATGTTAATGATTTTTGCTTTAACGATTTGGCCAATTTTGACTATTTGAGAAGGATTTTCAATGATTGTCCAATCTAATTCAGAAATATGAATCAATCCTTCAAGATTTTCCTTGCCAAATTTAATAAAGGCGCCAAAATCTACGATTCCAATAATTTCACCATCAATTACATCCCCCACCTTATAGTTTTTTAAACTTTCTTTAATTTTTTTTGTCTCTTTCAGTTTTTCAGACAGGATAAGTTTATTGGTTTTTGGGTCTAAATCAAAAATTTGAACCTCTAATTCTTTCCCAACAAATTTCTGCAGCTCTTTTAAAATTTTAGCTGTTTCTCCTCCTTCTATTTTTGGATAATTAACCGGAGACAGTTGAGAAACAGGAAGGAAGCCTGAAATTCCAGAAATCTCGGCTAATAACCCTCCTTTGTTGGCTCCTGAAATTTTAACCCGAATTATCTCACCTGTTTCCCTTTTTTGTTTTAGTTCCCCCCAGGTTAATTCTTTTCCGGCTTGACTAATTGATAACTCAAGGTAACCCTCTTCGTTTTCTAAGTCCACGATTTTGGCAAAAACATTGTCCCCGATTTTTAAATTTTTCAAAGAGTCTTTGGCTTCATAAAATTCCTTCCCGTAAATTATGCCGGCGCCGATAACTCCCAAATCCAAAAACAAAGCTCCTCTTTCTTTGGCGATTACCTTGCCTTCTATAATCTCGTCAACCCTAGGAGGTTTTAATGAATTATTTTTTTCAAGCGGCTCTTTCATACCTGTTAATATATCATACATTTTTTCTCAAGGCAAGATTTGTTTTTAGGCGAAGAGAACTACGTTCTCTTTTTCACCTTCGCTTATCAAGTTTTCGCATAGCGAGGCGAAGAGATATAAATCTCTTCTTGACCTTCGCTCGGCTTCGCCTCGCTCGGTTAACGAAGATGGAAAAGAGGGTTGCCTCTTTGACCCTATGGAAGCTTGATAAATGATGATTTTATGATAAAATAAAGTATATCTCTAGGGATAATTTTCGCTTCACTCGAATTATTAAATTTAAGAATCTAAACCCAGCATGACAACTTCGACAGAATTTTCTTTCAGAAAATCTTATTCGCGAAGCGAGTCGAAGTTGCTCTACTGGGTAAATTAATATGACCATAATTTGGCACGGACAATCTCTTTTTGAGATTACGACCAGCCGCGGAAAAAACAATCAGGTAAATATCGTCATTGACCCCTTTTCTCAAGAAGTGGGTTTGAGGCTTCCAAAATTGGAACCCAATATTGTTTTAAGCACTCACGAGCATTATGACCATAACAATGTGAAAGCAGTAGGGGGTAATTATTTTTTAATTGAGGGACCCGGCGAATACGAGATAAGAGAGATATTTATTCAGGGAATTCCGGCTTTTCACGATGATTTACAGGGTAAAGAACGGGGCAAAACAACCATTTTTACCATTGAAGCTGAAGAGTTGCGCCTTTGCCATTTGGGAGATTTGGGTCAAAAAGAATTGACCCCTGACCAATTAGAAAAAATCGGCGAGATTGACATTTTAATGATTCCGATAGGAGGGAATTACACTATTTCAGGGAAAGAGGCAGTGAAAATAATGTCTCAGATTGAACCGAAAATTATAATTCCTATGCATTATGCTTTACCGAAATTAAAGGTTAAACTTGAGGGAGTGGAAAAATTCTTAAAGACAATGGGAATTAAAAAAATAGAACCTGTTAATAAATTGACAATTAAAAAGAAAGAGCTGCTGGAAGAAGAAGCGAAAATAATAGTGCTTAAGCCATAAATTGTCGATGAACTCCGTTCATCTTCACCTTTCGCTAACGCTCGGGTAGTCGATGAACTTCGTTCATCTTCACCCTTCGCTAATGCTCGGGTAATAAATGGCCTTTTTAGAAAAAATTAGAAATCAATCCGAAACCAGAAAAAAGATAATTTTCTGGTCGTTAATAATTATTATTGGTTTGGGCTTATTCTTGCTTTACTTTAAAAATATCCAGAACAATATAAAAAAATTAAAGTCCATAAACCTTAAGGAAGAATTAAAAATGCCTGATTTCAGCGAGGAATTAAAAGATTTGCCGAAAATTGAAATGCCGGAAATCAGCGAAGAAAAATTGAAGAAAGCAGAAGAAGAAACAACCGCAACAGAATGAAAGGTTCATGAATCCCGTTAGAGATTTTTCATTAAATCTAACGGGAGAAAAATACTATTCTAATCTCTAACGGGATGAAAAAAAATAATTTCACCCCTCCACCAAAAATTGGCGGAGGCAAAAGAAAACCAAATACGGGAATCGGTTTGATTCGCTCCCGAGAAATAACCGAAGAAATGAAAGAAAGTTATATTGATTACGCGATGTCCGTGATTGTTTCCCGGGCTTTGCCCGATGTGAGAGACGGATTAAAACCCGTCCACCGTCGGATTTTGTATACGATGTTAGAAGATGGTTTAA
>Ga0210051_1007528_pt1 | contig 10128 bp, 7 predicted proteins | sample CryGey092014_all_FD_185464 | JGI IMG/M metagenome (GOLD analysis project Ga0210051, IMG submission 185464) | Groundwater microbial communities from aquifer - Crystal Geyser CG23_combo_of_CG06-09_8/20/14_all (SPAdes) (version 2) | ecosystem: Environmental > Aquatic > Deep subsurface > Groundwater ...
CGATACTGAAACAGAATGTGTCCCATTTAGCTCTCCTCTAATGAAGAGCTAAATATCAGATCATTGAAACTGACGCCAGTTTTATTTTATACTTTTTTCAAAGAGCTAAAGTGTTACAGAATATCAAGTTCTGCGAGAAGGTCTCCTTGGCCATCGAGGAAGACTATCCCGACTGGATGAAGATCAAAGGGGTTCAACTAGGAGGATCCGCAGAGGTATTGATCAAAAAAGAAGAGATAGCCAGGGTCCAAAAGCTCTATCTGGATAAGTTCCCATTTGTAGCTAACTTTCCTCTTTCAGATATAGTGTTTTGCCAAGTCACTCCCAAGATAATCTATTTCCTGGACTATGAAAAGGGATTTGACCATCGGGATATAATCGAAAATTAATTAACTCTTTATAAGCCACGCCTTTAAGGCGTGGAACCTTTTAGAATGGGGATCAAGGGGGGCGCAGCCCCCTTGCCAAGGGCGGGGTTTAAAGCCCCGTCCGCGGAGTCGAGCTCTCCGCGCGAAATGCGGTGGGCGATTACTTGTCTACAATACTTCTTCCACCGCATATCGAAATTCCGGAAATCGCGATGGATGTGACGCACTTTGTTCTGTACAGTGGGAGTCTGTCTCTGTTGCGGGAAGATGAACAAAGGCTTGATTCCGCAAGAATAGCAGACTGGATACGGTTCACGATCGACCGTCCTCATCGGAGAGATGGCCGAGACGCAGGCGGATCATCGTTCCATCATTGTGACCTTTTGCGATTCAGCACTCTATTTTCTCCGCGCCAACTATACCCATAAATTTGTCATAGACACAATTATCATTTTTTATTGACAATTTCCGTTGGGACGGATATGAGGGGCAAAAAACGATGAAAAGAATAGGCAGTGATCATTTTTGAAGAGCAGGCAGGCTAAGATGACCTGCAGGATTTCAAGTAAATACTCCGCATATCAGGAAGCAGGGTTTACTAATGAAAAAGCATGAAGAAGACGTACCGGATATTTTGAATATCAATGTTGAGGTGGGGTGGAACTGCAATTATGACTGCAAAAATTGCTACCGATTTTTTGAGTGTAGGTCGCCTTTTAAAGAACAGATAATTGCCCGAGGTCGTATTGCGGAAATCAGGAAAAACCTTTCCAAGATCGAGACTATTCTTGTCATCATGGGGGGAAAGGGTGGGGTAGGAAAATCTACATTGAGTTCTCAGCTGGCCATGATTTTCGCCCAGCAGGGTTATGGTGTGGGCATAGTTGACTCCGACTTTCATGGCCCTTCCATCCCTAAGCTGCTTGGAATCAAAGAAAACGAGAAACTCGTTACCAGTTATGAGGGCATTCTTCCTGTTGAAGGCCCATGGGGAATAAAAGTGGTTTCAGTTCATTTCTTGTCAGGAGCGAGAGAATCCATTTCACGGTTTGATGGGTCAAAGCGGGAGGCGTTGGAAGGATTTTTGGCGCATGTTTGCTACGGAAAATTGGACTTCCTTTTGGTAGACCTACCCCCTGGAACCGGGTCTGAGACCATCAATCTCTTCAAGTATCTCCCCATTCATAAAGTGGGGGTGCTTGTGGTGACGACTTCCTCTGAGTTGTCTCAGAAGGTTGCCTCTCGCTGCATTTCCCTTTGCCAGGGTATTTCTATTCCCATCCTTGGACTCGTGGAGAACATGAGTGGTTTTACCTGTCCTCACTGCGGATATATTACGCCCATTTTTCAATCCGGCGCCGGAAAGGAATTGGCCAAAAAAACGGGCACCCGATACCTGGGTAATATTCCATTAGACATTCATCTGAGGAAGGCGTCTGATCAGGGGGATTCTGTTTTGGCAAGTTTTCCTGAATCGCCGGCTTCGCTAAGTTTCCTGAAATTGAGTAACAAACTTACTGAAAAAAAATTGACAAGTACCTCGTTGCAATCGCAACGTTCTTTTTCTAAAGTGTCTTCCGTTGATAGATCAACAATGCCTGAAGTTCTCGAAATAAATCTGGACCTCGGGTGTCACGAAAGGCGATGTGATGATTGCAGCCGATATTTTACATGTACCTCCTATCCGGCTAAAAAGAATCATTATAAAGGGGTGCGACATGATAAGATAGAAAAGCGGATGTCGCTGATAAGGCGTAAGATTGCTGTTGTAAGCGGTAAAGGCGGGGTCGGAAAGTCTACGATTAGCGCCAATCTTGCTTTGTGCTTAGCACGTCAAGGGCACCACGTGGGGCTTATAGATTCAGATTTTCACGGACCATGTATTCCAAAATTACTGGGAATAGAAGGGAAACGGTTAAAGATTACAAGAGAAGGGATTCAGCCAGTAGAAGGACCGTTCGGAACCAAGGTGATTTCTATGGGTTTTGTCTTGGAGGAGGGAAAGGCCATAACGTGGTTTCACGATATGAAAAGAGGAGCGTTAGGAGATTTTTTGGCCGAGGTCGATTATGGAGGGTTAGATTGGCTTATACTTGATCTTCCTCCGGGAACCGGCTCAGAGAATTACAATATCTTGCGAGATCTGCCTCAACTGGATGGCGTTGTAGTAGTTACAATTCCCTCACAGCTCTCTCTTCAGGTAGTAGAACGAGGGCTTTCTCTATACCGCCAGGCCAAAGTGCCCGTATTAGGGGTAGTTGTCAATATGGCTGGTTTTATCTGCCACCAGTGTAATACTCTCACAGAAGTTTTTTCTGAAAAAAAGGGGAAAGAGTTGGCGGAGGATTTAGAACTGCCGTGGCTGGGGGATATTCCGTTAGATGAACGCATATCTGCATCTTGTGACAAGGGAGTGCCTTTTATAATTCAGTACCCTGACTTGCCTGTAACTCGCAAAATGATAGAAATAGCTGATTCGATCCTTAATCATTTTGAAAGAGTGTAACTACTCACACTACTGTCCAAATTAGCCGCCGGTTTTGTTTTTGTTTATTGGAATCATTGTCATTTTAGGCAGGTTCTGGTCATTTTGAAAACGGGGTTCCCTTTTTTATCTTTTGTATGCTGTCCGAATTATGCGAAGGATAGTTCCATATCTTTGTATTTGAGGCCTTTTAGGTGGCTTCTGCCTATGATGCAGGAAGCAAGAGGTCTGAAGGCATATAACAACAATTTATCGACGAGGTTGTTTTGACCCGCCAGGACGCTGGACAGCAGGGATTTGGAAACCATGTCGAACTGACTGATGGTATGAAGCTGCGCGAAGATTTCCAATCTCATAAGAGAGGCCTCATCGGTGATCAGAATGGGATTCTGTTTTCTTTGCGTGATTTCCAGGATGGCATAGCGCAGAATGCGTGTAAGTTTGGCCAGGGAGTTTACTAAAAAGGCATGTGCCACAAAAATGGAACCCTCTGGCTACGATCAGGGGATTCTTTGTTTTAGAAATTGTGCATGGTTATGGGAAAGACAGTGGAGAAATTTTTCACCACGGGAAAAAGAACAAGGCAAAATCAACTAACGTCTTGTATTTATTTGGCGTCCCCACGGGGAGTCGAACCCCGGTTACCGGCGTGAAAGGCCGGTGTCCTAGGCCACTAGACGATGGGGACGCGCGGACCGTAAAAGCAACATCAGTAGAAAAGAACATCTCAAAATAAAAATAGATTTCCCCGTGAGACGGCGCTTATATCTTTTCCATCTGAGATATGTCAAGCAGCAAATGACTGGCGACACACCTGTTTTCAGGAAATTTTTTTGCTACCCGAAGACTACCGGCTCCCGCAGAATAGTTTCCCTGGCCGCGGCCGCCAGAGAAGCTATTTCCGGGTGCGTTTCCTTAAGCGAGGCAATCTGCCGGAGGTTGTCGGCTGTTCTGAGCACCAGCATGGCAAGGTCCCCGTCGGCAATGCCCATTTTCTGGACGATTTCATCCCAGTCTTCGCCCCACGCCCAGTCGTAAACCACTGAACTTGTCCAGAGGTACAGTGCAGTGGTGGGAAATCCTGCCGCCGCCATGCGTTCCGATAAAGCCGCAATCGCCACGTTTACGTTGCGATGCGCCTGCGAAAGTTTCCGGGAGATTTTTTTATGCGTGATCTTAATGTCCTGGCCGCCGTCATAGACAAAAGGGGCAACCATCGCAGCGAGAAGTTTTTCATCCCTCCGTGGAAATGTCTTTTTTTTCAGACACTCGGCTATCAGCAGGGGATGGTCGAGCCTCAGCTTAGAGGCCCAGACGCCGGATTCTGTAAGGCGGTTGTCTTCGTCCACAAAGCCCTCCGCTTTCAAAAAGTCCAGATGGCGGCGACAATCGTCCCAAAGATTTACCTCCTCCGCGCCGGCCCGTTTTTTTCTCCCTTGGCGGAGCTGATAGGAGGCCAGAGATTTTTCAAAGATAGCCCGGATTTCCTCCGGTGTTTGAGAAAGCAGCAGATTTAAGATCATGGAAAAATCATTGCGAATCTTACTTAAGATATCGTCTGGTTTTTTAAAAAAAAGTTTTTTAAGATGAGTAATATCCATGAAACGCCCTGGAACTGCAAGCATAAAGCCGATATTGTCCCGCCCCCTTCTTCCTGCCCGGCCGGTCATCTGGTGGAACTCCGTGCTGCTCAAGGGGCTGAAATTACTGCCGTTGAAGAGATCGGAATTGAACAAAACAATCGTTCTGGCCGGATAATTGACGCCGGCGGCCACCGTGGAGGTGGCAAATATGGCGCGGAGGTTTCCCTGTTTCATCATTGTTTCCACAAGGAACTTCCAGGCCGGTAGCTGTCCGCCGTGGTGAGCGGCAACCCGGGCGCGTTCCAGATAGTCCAGCTGCTTATGGTTCCTCAAATATGGAAAACGATTGATCATTTCTTGGAGATCGCATGCGAATCTTTCGTTTTCCTCATTTGTAGCGCCTTTAAAGCAGCTTTTGAGGGCAGCGTCACATTCCGAACGCGACTTTAGGAAAAAGATAGCGGGAAGCAGTTGAAATTCTTCCAGAATATTTATGATTTGCCCAAAGCCGGGCGGCCTTCCCCCCCAGCGCGCCCGCCTGTTTTCCAGGAATCTAATCAGGCCGGAAAAGAGCTTTTTCTTTTCCAAGTAAGGCATGATTTTACCGGAAGGATGGAGGAAAAGGGGGTAAAGCGGCACGGGACGTTTCTCTTTTTTTACCACCACGCATTCCTTTTCCCGAATGGAAGAAAGCCAGGCTGCGATCTCATCACCGTTGCCGATGGTGGCAGACAGAAGCAGCACATTTACCCGGACGGGCAGATAAATCAATATCTCTTCCCAGACGACGCCGCGAGCATGGTCTCCCAGGTAGTGTGCTTCATCGAGGATGACCAGTTCGCAGTTCAGGTTGTCGCCGTGATGCATGACGTCGTAGAGCTGATTTCTGAGGATTTCCGCGGTGCCCACGATTATGGGGGCGTCGGTGTTTTCTTTCGTATCGCCGGTAAGGATGCCCACGTTGGCACTTTCAAAATGGTTGCCGAACTCGACCCACTTGGCGTTGGTGAGCGCCTTTAAGGGCGAGGCATACCAGCTGCGTCCGCCATTGTTAAATACCGTCCGGATGGCCTGCTCGGCAATCCAGGTCTTCCCGACGCCGGTGGGAGCGGTGACAAGGCAGTCTGTCCGCTTGATGGCTTTTAGGGCTTCCAGTTGAAAGTCGTCGGGGATAAAAGAAGAGGAGGGAGGCTTGCCTATTTTTGCAAGGACGTTTTTCAGCGCCGGTTCGATTTCCGGCTGCATTCTGAAATGATGGCTGCTTTTCTTAGGCGATCCGGAGCGGCGTGCCGCTTGGGGGTGAGTAAAATACCTTTTTCTATCCAATAGGTTATCACTCTTTCCAGTATGAATTTTGCTCTTTTATATCACAGATAATATCTGTCGTAAAGGTCATGGATTTTAATCTTGACTTTTTTCGTGCTGTTAACTAAATAAGCATGTCTGGAAATAGTATCTACTGGGGAATCGCATAGCGGCAGGACTTAGGGCTTTGGGTGCCGTTCCATTCGAATCCCGGTTTTCCAGCCATTGGTCCCATCGTCTAGTGGTTAGGACGCTGGCCTCTCACGCCGGAAGCAGGGGTTCAACTCCCCTTGGGACTACCAAATAAAAAATGGGTACTTTAATAACGCATCCCCTTTTAAACTTTCATAAAACCGTTTCCAACCGTATTTCTAATTGTGGTGTTTTTTTGCGAGAAAGTTTATCTTCACTTTACAAGAATAAAAATTTGGTTTGACTTCTGAAAATATTTCCTGTAAAAAGTATTATCTTTCTGTGTACAGTTTGTCATCCCTTGTCAAAATCTGTGCACCGTTGCAGTAGTGGGGCAACCCCCGATAAAAAATGAGGAGGTACTTCATGATGAAACGGCGGATTTTCCTGTGGATGGGACTGATTGTCCTGTTCTTGTCGTTCGGTATTTGCCGGGAATCACTTGCCAAGGAAACATACAAAGTAAAGCTGGGAGACTCCATCGCTGCGATTGCAAAAAATCATGGCGTAAATCCCCAGGCACTAAAAAAAGCCAACGTCTTGGCAGGGAACAGGCTGAAAATCGGTCAGGCGCTTGTTATTCCTGAGCGGGTAAAACAGAAAGCCGCAAAATCGAAAAAAACATCCTCCCCGGCAGCTTCCTACACAGTAAAAAGGGGGGATACCCTCTCCAGCATCTCCCGGAAAACGGGGCTATCTGTAAACGAAATCAAAGAAATTAACGACGTCCGCAGCAGTTTCCTGAAAGCAGGGCAGAAAATCCGTTTAGCGAAAACGGATACAGGGCAGGGGGGAAAGGTGCAACCTGCCGGCGCTTCCATGGAAGCTGGCAAGGATGATGAGGAAGACGGCGGTCTGACAGGCGACCCCATAGGAAAAACAAGCCTGACAGAGGTAGAAAATGACGCACAGTCCAATGCGCAATTATTGGGCAAGTGGAACAACCCCGAAGAGCGGAAGCTATTTGTTAAAGTGGCTACGGCTTTCTTAGGTGCGCCCTATCGGCTGGGAGGAGCTTCCCTGCGAGGTCTGGACTGTTCCGCCTTCGTAAAAAAAATATATCAGCTTTTTGACGTCAGCCTCCCTCGCACGGCTAAAGAACAAGCTCACGTGGGTGCGTGCATCGCCAGGGATGACCTGATAGAGGGTGATCTGGTTTTCTTTAATACGAAGCGTTCATTCGGTCATGTGGGCATCTACATCGGAAACAACGAATTCGTTCATGCCTCGTCCCACAACAAGGAAATAAGGATCGATAACCTTGATCAGCCTTACTTCGACAAGCGCTTTGTAAAAGCGGTTCGACTGAAAGAACTGGACGAAAAAGTCTTGTAAATGTAAGGACGATCCTTGTGATCGCCTTCTATATGGGTAAATACAAGATTCGTGGGTGTACGAATAACTTCCCATGAGGCCTCCCATTTCTAATTTTTCTTGCTTTGTCTCTCCATTTTTTATAGTCTTTTTAACCTTGCATCCCAATAATGGATGAACTTGTAAAAAGTCGAAAAACAGGCCAAACTCGGCGGCTCCGTAAAAAGCTCCGCAGGCAAGGCGCGCGTGGTTCGACTGTTCGGCAGGCTCACAGCTCACCATGAGCGGAAGGTAGCCTGCCCTGATGGTTCGACAAGCTCACCACGAACGGCAGACGGCCTGCCCTGAGCCTGTCGAAGGGCAGCATCCGGACTTTTTACGAAGCCGTCAATAGTCAGAGAAAGAAACATTGATGGGCAAAACAATTGCGCAAAAAATCATCGAGGCGCATCTTGTCTCCGGCACTGCCGCGCCAGGCAATGAAGTAGGCATAAAAATCGATCAGACTTTGACCCATGATGCCACCGGCACCATGGCCTACCTGCAATTGGAATCTATGAACATACCAGGAATAAAAACGGAGATGTCGGTCAACTATATAGACCACAACATGGTGCAACTCGGGTTTGAAAATGCCGATGACCACAGATATCTGAAAAGCATAGCGCAAAAATACGGCATCCATCTTTCCCGGGCGGGAAACGGCATCTGTCATCAGGTACATCTTGAGCGATTCGGTATTCCCGGCAAGACCCTTCTGGGCGCCGACAGTCATACTCCCACATGCGGCGCCCTGGGAATGCTTGCCTTAGGCGCAGGCGGGCTCGACGTGGTTTTGGCTATGGCAGGCGAGTCGTTTTTCTTCATTTGTCCCAAAACGATCAGAATCAACCTCACCGGCTCTCTCCCCCCTTGGGTATCGGCAAAAGACGTCATCCTCAAGGTGCTGCATACGTTCACTACAAAAGGAAACGTAGGGTGCGTTTTCGAATACGGAGGTCCCGGCACACTGACCTTATCCGTACCGGAACGGGCCACCATCGCCAATATGGGCGCCGAATGCGGCGTCACCACCTCGATCTTCCCCAGTGATGAAATGACACGGCGATTCTTGAAGGCCGAAAAAAGAGAAGAAGACTGGCGGGAAATTTCCGCCGATCCCGATGCCGACTACGACAGGATTGTGGAGATCAATCTCTCAGAGCTTGAACCGCTGACTGCGAAACCCAGCAGCCCCGATAATATAAGCACGGTAAGAGAAATGGGGAAAATCGAGGTGCACCAAGTCTGCATTGGCAGTTGCACCAATTCCTCTTACAAAGATCTGGCAACGGTGGCACGCATCCTTAAAGGCAGGGTGGTGCACCCCGACGTAAGTTTTATCATCGCTCCCGGTTCGAAACAGGTGGTGGAAAACCTCAACCGTGACGGCTATCTGGCCGATCTCATTTACGCTGGCGCAAGATTCATGGAAAATGCCTGCGGATTCTGCGTGGGCAACGGCCAAAACCCTTCCACAAAGTCCGTTTCTTTAAGAACGTCAAACCGGAACTTTCTGGGCAGATCCGGCACGAAAGATGCGGAGGTCTATCTCGTCAGCCCGGAAACGGCGGCGGCGGCAGTAATAACGGGGAGATTTACGGATCCGCGCGACCTCGGCATCCCCTATCCTGAGATAAAAATACCTGCCCAATTTTACATTGACGACGCCATGATAATAAAGCCTGATGCAGAAGCGGGCGGCGGCGCGGTCATCGTATACAGAGGGCCGAACATTGGCAGTCCGCCGGAAAGCAATCCGTTTCCGGATGTCCTTGCCGGCGATGTTACTATTAAGTTAGGAGACAAGATCACAACCGACCATATCACGCCGGCCGGCGAGCTGTTGAAGTACCGATCAAATATTCCCAAGTATGCCAAGTTCGTCTTTGCCCCCGTGGATAAGGATTTTTCACTGCGGGCAAAAAAAATACGGGATGAGGGACGGCACAACATCATCGTTGCCGGTCTTTCCTACGGCGAGGGTTCTTCACGGGAACATGCCGCCATATGCCCCATGTTCCTGGGGGTAAAGGCGATCATTGCCAAATCCTTCGAAAGGATCCATGCCGCAAACCTAATTAATTTCGGCATTGTACCTTTTACCTTCGGGGAGGAGGGGGCATATGAACTTGTGGAACAGGGAGATCGTCTGGAAATAAAAAATATCAGGGAAATGATTTTGTCAGGGAGTAAAATCACCGTCACGAACCTTTCCAAAGGGATGTCCTTCGGGGTTGATTACGATCTTTCCGAAAGGCAGAAAAAGATACTGCTGGCAGGCGGTGCGCTCAATCTGAGGTAAAAAGAACAGGATAAGATGTCAAAAAAAAGAAAGATAAGGGTAAAAACCGCCATTGTGGAGATAGACGGCGATGAGATGACCAGGATCATGTGGCAGATGGTGAAGGACAAACTCCTCCTTCTCCATCTGGATATGAAACTTGAGTATTACGACCTGCACGTCAAGCATCGCGATGAAACAGATGATCAGGTAACCGTCGATGCAGCAAAGGCAATCATGAAATTCGGCGTGGGAGTAAAATGCTCCACCATCACCCCCAATGAGGAGCGGGTTCGGGAATATAAATTGAAAAAAGCCTGGAGGAGCCCGAACGGCGTGATCAGGGGCATGCTCGACGGCACAGTGTTCAGAAAGCCCATCATCACCAAAAACATCCGCCCGCTTGTCTCCACATGGAAGAAACCAATCATCGTCGGCAGGCACGCTTACGGCGACGTGTACAGCAATACGGAGATAAGCGCAACCGGCGCCGGGACGGCGGAACTGGTCTTTACGCCCGCAGACGGCGGGAATTCCGTAAGCAGAACTATTAAGGAA
>Ga0210051_1007530_pt1 | contig 10127 bp, 6 predicted proteins | sample CryGey092014_all_FD_185464 | JGI IMG/M metagenome (GOLD analysis project Ga0210051, IMG submission 185464) | Groundwater microbial communities from aquifer - Crystal Geyser CG23_combo_of_CG06-09_8/20/14_all (SPAdes) (version 2) | ecosystem: Environmental > Aquatic > Deep subsurface > Groundwater ...
GAAGATAATAAAGCAAATTTTTGCTTTAATTTTGATGTGTCATATATCTCTAAACAAAAAAAATAAACTGCGATAACAGAAAGTACACTAAACAACGCTGGCGAAAATCTAACTGCCAATTCATTAAGACCCAAAAATGCTACCCAAGGTAAAACATGATAAATTACCATACCGGGCTTACCTTCTCCGAAAGATTCAAATACCATTGGCCAAGCCTTGCCGAATTCATCTTTACCAGTTTTAAGTAAAGAATATGCATTATATCCCATGGCTGCTTCATCATTTAAAAACCCCGATGGGACTGTAGTAAGGTGATAAAAACGTAGTCCTATAGCTAACAAAATAATTAATGAAAGATATAAATAATTCAATCTCATATTCTAATTAAATTTTACTTCTAAAATTTGTTCTAATAGTTAAACCTATAAAGAATAGTATACCTATTAAACTCAAAAATTCCGAGACCAGTCTTATCTTGGTTTTACCAAAAATAATTTCAACGTTATGATTGCCTTTGGCAATATCAAAGGTTATTAACCCCCGATATTGTGGATCTTGAAATTGAACTTCAACTGGTTTTTGATCAACAAAAACTTTCCAGCCAGGGAAATAATAATGGTTGTAAATTAACCTTGAATCCTGATTTGCAAATACTTTAATATTTTTAGCTAAAGTATTTTCTTGATTAAACTTAATTTCACCATCACCCAAAAGCTGAAATCTTTGTGGTGGAAATTCAGTTGCTTCCCCAGCTGTCCAGATTGGGGCTCCCTCATGATGCCAGGTAGTGCTTAGAGGATAATTATTGTAATATGAGTCATCCACTGACATTAACTTGGAAACTTTAATATTTGGTACAACTTCAATTAATAAAACTACTACTAAAATAATTCCTAAAATGTAATTTTTATTATTTTTTAATGAATATGCAATTAATAAACTAATAATATAAACTGCGATTGATAAAAAACGCCATGGTGTTTGGAAAAACTGGATAATCGGTATTCTTTCCCAGAACCAAACACTTAATGGCGTAGTTATAAATATGGTTAATCCTAAAAATACTAATAGAAAAATAATTGTTTTCGATTTAGTTTTTAGTACAGTTATAATGGCCAACAAAGTAGTTATCAATCCAGATATCCCTATATATGTCGGAGTATGTTTGTTTGAAAAACTCCATGGCATCCACCAGACTTGAGCTAAATTTAGGAAATAATCATGGAAATTTTTATCGCTGAGATATATTTTGGTTAAGGTATATTTCATTTCATAAAGGGAAGAAAGCCAAAAAAAGGCACTAATTAAAAGACCACCAAAAAAAGCAAGACTTAAAAAACTTATTTTTTTAATATTTTTAATTCCTAAATCAAAAATTGCTATTGCGTATAACAAAATTAAAAACATAATTGCCAAAGCATTATGAGATAAAATCAAGCCAGCAACAGCAATCGTTACCCAAAATAAACCATTGATATTTTTATCCTGTTTAAAATAAAGATAACCCAGCATTATTAGAGGTGGAAAAACAAAAGCAACATGCTCCCCAAAAGCCATCCGTACATAAACATCCATAATTCGATATGGCATAGCTATATAAAATAAAGCTCCTATTACCGAAGCTAATTTGTTTTTCGTCCATTTAGATAATGCTAAATACATAAATATCCCAGATAGAATCCAACTCAAAATTATGATTATTTTAATACTGAAACTAAGTGGCAATCCAATAAGATGTAATATGGAGGCTGAAAAATAAGGTAAGGGATAAACAAAATTAAATATTGGAGAACCATAACCATAATTTAGGATTTCACTCCAACGCACAGGAAATTGTCCTTGTCTTAACTCATGGGTATAAACTCCAATTCTACCTAAGTGTAATTCACCATCCATGTTTGAAAAAAATCCCACCGCCACAGAGGAAAAAATAAAATTAAACAACCAATTATAAACAGTAGTAGTAATTTCCAGTTCAGTTTGTGCATAAATTAACTCTATTAATGTTACAATTTCTTTGATGAAACATAAACTACTGATTTTATCACTTATTATTATCTCTTTATTTACACTTAAATCGCTTTTCCATACAGGATTTTTTACCAGTCACGATGGAGAACATCAGATCGTACGCTTGATGCATTTTCACCAGGGATTAGTCGATGGTCAATTTCCAGTACGCTGGGCAAGCACAGCTTTGGATGGAAATGGTTATCCTCTTTTTGTGTTTACCTACCGTCTGCCTTTTTGGGTCGCTGAAGTTTACTACACGCTTTTCCCGAATTTAGCTAATGCTATCAAATTTGCTTTTATTGTTAGTTATCTTTTGTCCGCTCTTACTATGTATTGGTTTACATTTGTGATATCAAAAAATAAAATTGGTGCTTTTTTTGCCACTTTAATTTATCAAATTGCGCCCTATCGTTTTGTAGATATTTTCGTCAGAGCTGCTTTGGGAGAAGCTTTTACTTTTATTTTTTTACCTACACTGTTTTTAAGCTTTTACCAACTGGCATTAAGTAGCAAAAAGCGCTGGATATATATTTTACTTTTAACTACATCACTTAGCGCAATTATTTTGTCTCACATTATGATTTTAATTTTGATCATTGTTCCAGTTTTACTTTGGTTTTTAGTATTATTTTTATTAAGTAATCAAAAACGCAGTTTAGTATTTTCGGCAATTATTGCGGTTATTTCTACAATTGGTTTAACTGCTTATTATTGGCTACCGGCTTTTGTTGAGCGCCGGTTCACTTTATTTTCAACCATTTTAGGTACTTACTATCAAGATCATTTTGTAACCCTAAAACAGTTATTTTATTCCAAATGGGGTTATGGTTTTTCTATGCCTGGCAATATAGATGATATGTCTTTTCAGCTTGGCTTAGGTCAGTGGTTAGTAGTTTTTTTAGCTCTTATAATAATATTATCTATTCTTATTAAAAAAATATTTAAATTAAAATTATTAAAGGTAAACTACTCCCCGACTAAATTAGCTTTGTTAGCTTTTTGTCTTTTATTGTTTGTTTACGGTTTATTTATGTCAACGGTTTATAGTCAAAGTTTTTACCAGTTTATTAATAAAATCATGGTTATTGATTTGCCCTGGAAACATTTAGAAATAACTATCTTTGTTGTTGGTTTAGTTGGCGCTTTAATTATCAGTATTGTTAAATCTGTTAAACATAAACTTTTAATAATAATACCAATTATTGCAATACTTTTTTACAATAACCGTAATTATCTTAGAGTCAACGAGTATGTATATAAAACGGAAACTGAATACTGGAATAATACATCAACTAGCAACCAAAATGATGAGTATGCTCCTAAAGATTTCTTGACATATGATGATGATAAGCCCAAAGAAGTAATTCCAATTACTGGTAATGCAACTGTGAAAATTACAAATCAGGAACCTTATCACCTAGAATTTGAAACTAACGTAACTACACCTTTTGTTTACTTAAAAACTAATGTGCCTTTGTATCCAGGTTGGACAAGTACAATTGATGGGGTCGAGGCTAAAGTCGAAGAAAGCCAGGGAAGTATTATTTTTAATTTACCGCTTGGAAAACATGAGGTCAAATTGGAATGGAAAGAAGAACAAATCATGAATATTGGTGGTGAAAGTGAAAACCAATTACTCAGTCGTAAATCAAACGAATTTGTGTTTACCAGTAATGTTATTTCTGACCATGCTGATTTAGTTACCAAAGTTGTATATTATCCAGGATGGCAGATGTATATTGACGGACAAAATAAACAAATCCCTCTTTACAGGGGGCATATTGCAGTTCCTCTCGTGAAAGGATACCATAACATAGTATTAAAATATGGCAATACACCGCTTAGAAAATTTGCTAATTTGATATCATTTCTGAGCTTAGTTATAATAATAACTTTGTCGTTTATTTTATGGAAAAACAAAAAATTATCGTAATCATGCCAGCATATAACGCTGGTAAGACTTTAGAAAAAACTGTTAGGGACATTCCCCAAGGTATTGTTGATGAAATTATTTTAGTAGACGATGGTTCAAATGATGATACTGTAAAAATTGCCCAAAAATTAAAGCTAACGGTTTTTAGTCATCCGGCAAATTTAGGATATGGTGGCAACCAAAAAACCTGCTATTGGGAAGCTTTGAAAAGAAAACCGGATATTGTGGTCATGATTCATCCTGACTATCAATACGACGCCACTCTCACAGAAGAAATGGTTAGGCCAATTTTACAAAACCGTTTTGATATTATGCTAGGTTCTCGTATTCGAACTAGAGAAGAAGTTTTGGCTGGTGGTATGCCCTGGTGGAAATACTATGGGAACAGGTTTTTAACCATAGCTGAAAATATTTTTTTGGGATTAAATTTGTCAGAGTATCACACTGGTTTTAGAGCTTATTCGGCCAAAGCTTTGAAAACTATTCCCTTTATGCGCATGTCCAATAATTTTGTGTTTGACCAGCAACTTTTGATCTCGGCAGTGGCCAATAAACTAAGAATTGGAGAAATCCCCGTACCTGTTCGTTATTTTCCTGAAGCTTCATCTGCAAATTTTTATAATTCTGTTGAGTATGGGCTAAGTACACTTTTTAATCTTTTCCATCATTTACTATATAAACAAACTAAATTATTTAACAAATAATATGAGTTTAAGAATTAAAGCTTTAGACGGTTTAAGGGGGTTTGCAGCTTTATCGGTATTTTTATCACACTCAGGATTTGAAGCTGAAAAAGTTTTTCCATTACCTATTGCAAATCTGTTTTATAGACTATTTCAAGTTGGGCCTAATTCTGTACAAATTTTGTTTGTATTATGCGGGTTTTTTATGGCTCTACTATATGCCAATATTGATAGTGCCTGGAAGTTTTTACGCAAAAGATATACGCGTATTTTCCCAGTTTTTATAGTTGTATGTTTGTTTTTAACATTAGTCCAAGCTTTTGGAATTAATTTTTATTTACAAATCCCATTACTAATAATTATAGCCCTAGCTTATTCAACCGGATGGAAACTATATAGAAAGTATACATTTCTAAATAAAATCGGATGGTATCTATTTGGTGTTTTTTTATCACTGCAATTTCTTTTAGTATTTATCAGCAGTCTATTCAGCTCACGTCTCTTTCTTAAAAGTTTTATTGATCACTTATATTTATTCTTATCAAATATTACCCTAACAACCTCTTTTGCAAAATATTATTCAAATCTTTCATCGGTTTTCTGGAGCTTACTTCCAGAAGTTATATTTTATCTTTTGTTTCCAATAGCTGTAATTCCCATTATTAAGTTAAGTAAAAGAAATTCAATATGGATAAACATATTAATAATTATTGCCTTTATCAAAATAATATTCGATCTAGATAAGGCTGCACTTGCCAATCATACATTGCTTGATTTTTATTTTAGTAGAGGAGTTGGCTTTGTTGTTGGAGTAGTTGTAGGCACTTTGTATAAAAACAGAGGTTTGCTGTGGAATAAAATTAAAATAATCTTTGAAAATAAATATATTGGTATATTAGTGCTTGTTGCTTTACTTGCTGTACAGTGGGCTGATAATTTATTTAGCAATAGTTCAAACTATCATACTATTAATTTATATTATTTAATCTCAAGCGTTGTGATTGGAATTGTCATTATTGCCGCAATCATTCCCAATAATATAGTATCTAATATATTTTCGAATAAAATTTTAACCTATATTGGAATGGTTAGTTATTCTTTTTACCTGACTCATCTAAGTTGTGTGGAAATCGTTGCTAAAATAATCGATCCATATATAACTTATATTAAATCCTCAGCCTGGGTAGAAATTATAAGTTTAATTATTACAACAACAATAAGCTTGTCTGTGGCAACAATTTTATACTGGTCTGTAGAATATCTTTATTTTGCTGGCAAAAACAATAACCTAATTAAGGCTGTGTCTTTAAAAAAAGTATTAATCAATCCTAGATGGCAAATAGCTAGACCAATATTTATTTCTTTTTTTCTAATACTTTTAATATCTATTATCTATTTAGGATCTTTTACCCCTACACTTCAAGTTGTTAATCATATTAACAATCCTTTGAGTATTAACAGTTTCAAACCAAATAAATTACTAGCAGATAATATTAAAATGCCTTTTAGAGCAAGTAAGCCAAATTTGGCAACCATAACAGTACAAATGTATTATGGTGGCGATGCTTATCTAACTGCTCATCAAAACGAAAAAACTCCGGCAATATTAACTTTTAGACTTTTAGATGAACAAAATAATCTTCTATTTGAATCACAGCGTTCGGCGTTTAATATCGAAGGCGAGCCCTATTTTCCTTTTGGATTTCCAATCATTAATGATTCAAAAAATAAAAAATATAATGTAGAATTGGAACTAATCGGAGGATCAAATAATGATCAGGTTTTTCTAGACCCCAATCCAATAAAATTAGTTAGTGGATATACAATTTCTAGAAATGAATTACTTCACAAACCATACCTTTTTTTATTAACCGTTTTGTTTTTGTAGTTACAAATCCTAATGCCTTGTTTGCAATTGTATTTATCGTAATTATTACAGTTACGTTATTAAAGAGGGAAAATATGTATAGAAAAATATAATTCTATTATTTATGATTAAATTAGCAAAAATTTGGCTACTAATAATTTTTTTGATCATTTCTGCTTTTGCTTGTAAAATATCTCAATCATACAGTTTTTCTATTCATTTCGTTGACGAAGAAGACCATATTATTTTTGCACAATATATAAATCAGAATTATAAACTCTATACAGGTCTTTCTTCCAACCACCAACCAATCCCTTATTTATTTTCAGCTGTGGTACAAAAAGTGAGCAGTCCGCCTAATATGCCTATGCTAATTAAAAGGCATCGTCAGGCCATCTTTTTATATACGTTTATATGGGGATCAATTTTAGTTTATTTTTTTCGTTGGCAAGGTTTGTCGGCTTGGACGGTTATTGAAATGTTGAAGTACTCACTTTTAGGGAACCAAGTTTTAGCTGAATCATTAGCTCTATATCCCGCAATGTTTATCTTTTTTTACACCCTGCAAATGTTATGGAGTAAAAAGAATATACCTAAAATTTATTTGTATTTCTTGGGATTAAGTATTTTCATATGTGGTTTCAATCTAGTACCTCTTTGGCCCTTTTTATTATTGATATTAATCATCTGGATTTATCGAATTAAAAAAGATTCATTACCTATAATTGCAGGGATAATTATGCCGACATTCTTATTGTTTTGCTTAATAAACCCCCTAGATTGGTATCGAGAAACAATTTATAACAACACTGTTTATGCAATGCCACAACTAAACTCGCTTAAAACCCCACTACAAAAAGCTTCACTATTGGTTTTACCTTTTTTAGTTTGGAACAGGCCTTGGTTTAGTCAAACAATGGCTATTACCATGGGATTTATTATTTTTGGTGTTAGCTTGTGGATGGTAAGAAAAGAGAAAAAGAAATTAAGTTTAATTTTATTTATTTATCTTGTCGCAATAATTAGTAATACTAGAGTAAATAATCCCAGTGCCACAATTTATGAAGGTTTTCATTTATTACCATGGTTAGGAATTTGGATTGTATTTACTATCTTTCTTTTTAATAACGTAATTTTAGTTTCAAAATATAAATTAGTTGCAGAAGTATTGGGATTTATAGCTTTTATAATTCTTTTCTCTAATCGCTCAATGCCTTATTTTGAAACTAAAGATACAGCAACTGAATATTATATAAATTATAGTAATTTCGAAGATTATGCTAGAATTTTACAGATTTTACACCAACCTCAAGATCGATTGGCCGTATTGACATCAGAGTCATTAATTTATTGGAATACTGGGATGAAGCCTGCCACTCGCCAAATTGTCTACTATCCATGGGAAGAATCTGTGCCAGACTTAAAAAAAGACTATCAAGACATGTTAACTATTAATATGCCAGAATTTGTTTATGGAAGCAGAGAACAATCACTAACTCTACACAATTATATCAATGTTATTAAAAATGATAAGGTTACTGAATTATTTGTCAGAATTGATAGAACAAAACAAATTACACCAGAACAGTTGGAAGCAATTAAGCAATTTGGTTTTTCAATCAAGTAAATTATTTTTTAATAACCGCGATTTGGTTAACTTGTTCTGATTGGTCGGAAGTTAACTCGTGATCTGGATAAAATATTAACAAAGTGTCCATTTCTCTTCTTAGTTGGGCAGTTCCATCTGTACCAACAACTCCGGTCCAGTGTTTATCAGTATTTTGACAATTATGTTTGATATCACAACTTAGCAACAGCTCACTGAAACGCTCATAATCTTTTTCATTTAGCCGTCTATCGATAACAATTAAATTACCTATTTTTTGTTTATCCACTAAAACACTAAATAAACTGTTAACATTATATAGTTTTTCGTCTTGATAATTTTGATAAAGATTAACTCTAAGGGGAATGCTCACAATCAAGCTAGATAATTCTAAGTAGTTATGATTTTGCTCCCTTGGATCAAACCACACAGCTAAAGGCCCAAATATTTTATCCGATAATCCATGCCTAAGATGGGGATAAACCAAATGAACTATAAAGCCATTCTTATCAAAATTAAAATCTCGAAATAAATATTTTAAGCCCAATTGATCAACTGGTTCCATATCATATTCAAATTTGGCGATATTGTAAGTGTTATTATTTTTAAGAAATTTAGCTGTGTTAAATTGATTGCCTAAGTTAATAGAGTTAGCCTCAATGGCTGTTTTTTGAATAATCAAAAAACTATAAACGGAAAAGATAATAATAAATAATATCCTCTTCTTATTACTATTTAATAATTTAGTTAACAACATACTTATAATAAATAAAATTGCAGGCAATTGAATAATAAAATAATATTCAGGTGAAGTTTTTTTGTATAAACTTATGAAAATAATACTTAAAATCAGCCACAGAATAATAAAGACTTGCTGTTTAGGTTTTTGAGCGAACAATAAAAATATGCTTAGACAAATAATCCCAGTAAATATTATTAATATATAAGTATTTTGCTCAAAGATAATTTTACCAATATTTTCTATGGTTATCACAAAATTATTCCAAAACATTTTAATATAAATTATTTCCCCTGATTTCTGATTTGATATTAAAAACGCTAAAACCCCCTTAGTATTAAGAAAATCGTGTCTGAAATCAAAAATAATTGTGGGTATAAATGAAAAAAGGGTACCTGATATGCAAAATAGTAATTTTATAAATTGCTTTCTAATCATCAAAAGCCAAATTAAAACTGCAATTAAAGGCAATAATAGACCAGAAAAATGCGCTTGATAACCAAGAAACATTCCCCCAAAGCATAAAGTCGAATCCAAGATATTAATTTTTTTTTGTGATACATACTTAGATAAAGGAAAGAAAACTAAAAAAGCTGCTATTAATGTTAGGTTTGGATTCCACGTGACTCTATCAAATTTGATCGTAAAGGGTGATAAGGCCCACACAATAAAATAAATTAGCTGATAATCTTTAACAATATATCTTTTTAATAAATAAATTAAAAATAATCCCGTAAATACATATATTGATGCTGATGTTAAAACTAACAAATATGGACTGTTGATTATGCTTTGCCAAATGACTGCAATATAATAAATTAACGGCCCGGTATAAAATTGCGCCGGTCCAGACATTGGTCCAATAAGTCTCAAATGACCTTCTTTAATAGCTTGAGCATTTTCCAAAATCTGTACCTGATCAAAACCAAATGGATAGACATCAAAACGATAAAGGCGTAAGAATAGGCCTAAAGCTAAAAAGAAAAGAAAAAACAATGTTGTTTTATTATTTTTAATAAATAAAATAATTTTCATAACGATCAATTACATGTTACCAAACGATAGGTTTCATAACTGTAGGTCAAATTACAATCTTGATATTGATCCAAATTATCCACAAAGTTTTGATTGGTAATTAAAATAAATGGTCTTACTAAATGGGGTGAGATTGATTTTTGGGGTAAATCTCTTAGAAGTTCCGTGTGTTTGTTGGCATAATAATTAATGGTGGTAGGATAATCATTAAATTCATCAATAATAATATATCCAGGGTATTCCTTAGCTTT